>Ga0207870_100033_pt1 | contig 189232 bp, 165 predicted proteins | sample CeladaPassage60B_FD_187477 | JGI IMG/M metagenome (GOLD analysis project Ga0207870, IMG submission 187477) | Cellulose-adapted microbial communities from the Joint BioEnergy Institute, USA - Passage3 60B (SPAdes) (version 2) | ecosystem: Engineered > Bioreactor > Continuous culture >...
GCCGCATCGCCCGCGCTCCCCGAGGCCGCGGCGTGGGGACCCCGCCGAGACGCCGGAGCGCCCGCCACCGCGAGGGGTGACGGGCGCTCCGGCGCTTCCGGCGATCACGACGTCCTTGTCGGGCGCCCGGGAGGCGTCCGGTCGACCGGCGGCCGCGAACGTGATCGTCCTCGTCGGGGCGCGCTCGCCGGGCGGGCCCGGCGGCGCACCGGGGGGCTCAGGCCGCCGCGGCCCGCTCCCGTTTCGCCGCCACCTTGGTGATGAGCGGCTCGATCACGCGCGCGGCGAGCGGGCCGAACGCCGCGAGGATCAGCACGTAGGTCGCGGCGAGCGGGCCGAGGTCGGGGTGCGCGCCCGCGGCCACGGCGAGCCCGGCGATGACGATGTTGAACTCACCGCGGGGCACGAGCGCGATGCCGGCGCGGACGCGACCGGCCCTCGCGATACCGGCCCGGCGGGCCGCGATCACGCCGGTCAGCAGCTTGGTGAGGAAGCTGACCAGCGCGAGCACCGCGGCGAGCCCGGCCACCGGCGGGATCTTCGACGGGTCGGTCTGCAGGCCGAAGAACACGAAGAACACCGCCGCGAACAGGTCCCGCAGCGGGGCCAGCAGCGCCTCCGCCTCCTTGGCGATCTCACCCGAGAGGGCGATGCCGACGAGGAACGCGCCGACCGCCGACGACACCTGGAGCTCCTGGGCGATGCCGGCCACCAGCAGGGCGAGGCCGACCACCTTGAGCAGCAGCACCTCGGAGTTGGGGCTGGATACGAACGCCTCGATCCACCGCCCGAACTTCAGCGCCACGATCAGCACGATGCTCACCGTGGCGAGCGCGATGGCGACCGTGGCCGCGCCCATGGCGAAGCTCACCCCGGCGAGCATCGCCGTGAGGATCGGCAGGTAGATCGCCATCGTGAGGTCCTCGAAGACCAGCAGGGAGAGCACGACCGGCGTCTCGCGGTTACCGATCCACCCCAGGTCGGACAGCACCTTCGCGGTGATGCCGGACGAGGTGGCGTAGGTGACGCCCGCCATCGCCACCGCCGCGACCGGTCCCCAACCGAGCAGCAACGCGCAGATCGCCCCGGGCGCGGCGTTGAGGACCAGGTCCACCAGGCCTGACGGGGCGTTGCTCTTCAGGCTGGTCACCAGCTCGTCGGCGTTGTACTCGAGGCCGAGCGTGAGCAACAGCAGGATGACGCCCAGCTCGGCTCCGGTGGAGATGAACTCCTCGCTGGTCGCCAGGGGAAGGATGCCGCCGGTCCCGAACGCGAGACCGGCGATCAGGTAGAGCGGGATGGGAGAGATTCCGGCCTTCAGGGCGAGTGCCCCGAGGACACCCAACCCGAGCAGGACCGCGCCGAACTCCAGGAACAGGATCGCCGTATGGTGCACGCGCCGCCTTTCTGTTTACCCGTTGGTGAAGATGTCGGCGACCGCAGCGGTGCTTTCCGGACTGCCAACCACAACGACGACGTCCTGGCCGGTCAGCCTGAAGTCGGGGGCCGGGCTGGCGAACACCTGCGAGCCCCGCACCACCGCGACGATCGAGGCACCGGTACGGGTGCGCACCCTCGCGTCACCCATCGGGCGCCCGTCGTACGGGGAACCGGGCGGGACGGGGACCTTCTCGCTGACCAGGCCTTCGACGTCGCGGTGCAACGCTTGGAGCCGCTGCACGATCCGCGGGGCGCCGAGCAGCTCGACCAGCGCGTTGGCCTCCTCCTCGTTGAGCTGGATCGTCTCAGACGCCTTGTCCGGGTCCTCGGCATCGTAGATGACCAGGTCCCGCCGGCCCGAACGGTGCGAGACGACTCCGATCCGACGCCCGGAATGCGTGGTGAACTCGTGCCGTAGCCCGATTCCGGGCAGCACGGTCTGCTCGACTTCCACCCCGCTGATCCTCCGATTGTCCATGTGGTCCAACTATCACCGGGAAACCTACCAAGGATCGCATACCACTCCCGACCTGGGCCGCCCGCCCCGTCCCGCGACGGCCGGTCCGGCTCCCCGGCCGGGAGCGCCCGCGCGCGGCGCCGCGGGGCCCGGGCACCGCACGTCGCGGCGGCCGCCGGGCGGGTGTCGTCCGGCGGGACCTAGGGCCGCGGGCGCGGGGACCAAGGCCTCTCCTCGGCGCCGTGCCGGAAGCGGAAGGCTACCGGTGAGACCGCTGAGAAGGAGGGGCCGCGATGACGAAGACGGCGCATGCCGCGCTCTCCGCCGGCGACGTCCAGGTGGTGACGCGCGGCAGAGTGTCGCGGGCGGTGGCGGAGCGGGCGCGGGAGCGGATCGCCGCGCTCGCCGGACGCTGCAGGGAGCCGGTCCTGTCCGCGCAGGTGAAGCTCACCCGGCCGGCGGAGCCCGGCCCGGACCGTCCGCCGGTCGCCGAGGCGAGCCTCAACGTCAACGGCCGGCAGATCCGCGCCCAGGCGGAGGGACCCACCCTGCAGGAGGCCGTCACCGAGCTGCTGGACCGCCTCCGGGTGCGGCTCGACCGCACCACGCGCGACTGGCGGTCGCTGCGCGGGCGGCACCGGCACACGATCCGGACCGCCACGCCCGCGGGGGTGGGACCGTCGGCGGTGATCCGGCGCAAGTACGTCGCGCCGGAGCCGTCGACCCCCGAGCAGGCGATCTTCGCGATGGAGCTGCTGGACCACGACTTCTACCTGTTCACCGACGCGTCCACGGGGGGCGACGCAGTGGTCTGGCGCACCGCGGAGGGGTACGGCCTGGCCCGCCTGCGGCCCGGCCGCCCGCCGCAGACCTACCTGCCGGTCCGCCTCGACGAGAACCCGGCGCCCGAGCTCACCCTCGACGAGGCGGTCGGGCGCCTCGCCGCCGAGCCGCGGCCCTTCCTCTTCTACGCCGACGCGCTCAGCGGCCGGGGGGCGATCCTCTACCGGCGGCGCGACGGCGGCTTCGGCCATATCGCCGCGGTCTCGCCGTAGCGAGAGGCCGGCGCGTCCGCCGGTGGCGGGACGACCACTCCGGGGCCACCGCGCTCGGTCCGGGACTCCGGGCCGGGGCGGTGGCCCCGCCGCGTCCGCGCGGACCCGCCGGTCAGCGCACCCGGGCGGTGACCGGCCGCCGGGCCGTACGCACCAGCCCGAGCAGCGCGAGGCCCGCCGCCATCCCGCCCGCCATGGTCCAGGTCATGGCGGAGGCGGTGGCCCCGCCGGTGGCGACGAGCGGCGGCACCGTGGCGCCGGCGAGGAACTGCAGCGTGCCGAGCAGCGCGGAGGCGGTCCCGGCCCGCTCGGCGTGCGGCTCCATCGCCAGCGCCGTGGCGTTCGGCATGATCATGCCCATGCCGAACACGGTGACGAAGATCCCCGGCAGCAGGCCGGGCAGCCCCCAGCCGAACTGCACCGCGGCGACCGCGACGCACGCCCCGGCCAGGCCGGTGCTCACGCCGGCGGTGAGCATGCGGCGCGGCGGGAACCGGCGCAGCGCCACCCGGTTGAGGTTGCCGGAGAGCATGAGGCCGACCGCGTTGGTCGCGAAGACGACCGAGAACGCCTGCCCGCTCATGCCGTAGCCGTTCTGCAGCACGAACGAGCTGAACGAGATGTACGCGAACAGCGCGCAGCCGCCCGCCGACAGCACCAGGGCGTGCACGAGGAACCAGCGGTCGGTCACCAGCGCGCCGAACTGCCGGAGGGTGGCGCGCAGGCCGCCGTCGTGGCGGCGGGACGCGGGCAGCGTCTCCGGCAGCGTGCAGGCCGCGGCGGCGAGCAGCGCCCCGATGACGGCGAGCACGACGAACTGGCCCCGCCAGTCGGCGAACCGGGCGATCTGGGCGCCGGCGAGCGGCGCGAGGATCGGGGCGAGGCCGGTGACGAGCACCATGAGCGAGAACACCCGCGCCGCCTCGGCGCCCTCGAACAGGTCGCGCACGATCGCGCGGGCGATCACGATCCCGGCCGCTCCGGCGAGGCCCTGCAGCAGCCGCAGCGCGATGAGCGCCCAGATGGACGGGGCGAGGGCGCACAGCACCGAGGTGACGGCGTAGAGCGCCACGCCGATGAGCAGCGGCACGCGCCGGCCGGTGCGGTCGCTCACCGGTCCGACGAGGAGCTGCCCGGCGGCCAGGCCGATCATGCACAGGGAGATCGTGAGCTGGCCGAGCGCCTCGGTGGCGCCGAGGTCCGCGGCGAGATCCGGCAGCGACGGCAGGTAGAGGTCGAGCGAGAGCGGCCCGAAGGCGGAGAGGGCGCCGAGCGTGACGAGGATCGCGAGGCGCCGGGCCGGGGTCAGCGTGAGCGTGCTCATGCCGAGGTGGGGAGAAGGCTCGAGCGTCACCCATCAACGGTAGCGAAACACCGGCAAATGATCAGATTTGGGACAGTCAGCCACTAATAGCCCAGGTGGTGTCGTACGCGACCGGCCGCCCGCCGTTAACCGATCGCGCCCCGCCCGCCGCTCCGCCTACAGTCACCGGCATGCCGGATCTGCCGGAACCGTATGTGGCCTGGACGTGAAGGCCGACGGGCCGATCCCCGGGCCGTACGGCACGCTCTCGCTCGGCATGGCCGTGGCCGGCCGCCCGGACCTCACCTTCTACACCGAGATCCGCCCGATCTTTTGACGACTTCGTCCCCGCGGCCCTCGCCGTCTCCGGCCTCGACCGGGACCGCCTCCTCCGTGAGGCGCCGCCGCCGAGGAGGCGATGCGCGCCGCCGCCCGCTGGATCAGCGGCCTGCGCCGGATCGGCCGCCCGGTCTTCCTCGCCGCCCCCGCCGTCTGGGACGGCATGTTCGTGTACCGGTACGTCATGCGTTTAACCGGGAAGAGCCCGTTCGGCGCCACCGGCTCCGGCATCGATCTGCGCGGCTACTGGATGGGCCGCACCAAGGGCCGTATCAAACACGCCCTCGGCATCACCGATCTCCCGCACACCCACCACGCCGGCCAGGACGCGCAGGAACTCGCCCGGCTCTTCGACGCCGTGCTCCGCGCGCCCGCCGAGCGGCGCGCCCGGCGCGGCGACGGCCCGCAGGACTGACCGCGCCCCGGCCGCCCGGGCCACGCCCGGTCCGGCGATCAGACCGGCAGCTCGGCGAGGGCGAGATGCCAGGGGAAGGCGGCGGCCGCCGCGGGCCCGGCGTCCGGCGGGTGCGGCTCGAACCGGCCGGGTCCCAGCAGGATGCGGACCCCCTCGGCGCGCAGCGTCGCCACCGCCTGCCGGAACGGCGTGCGGGCCGCGAGGCCGCTGTTGAGGAAGGGCAGCACCACGACCGGGATGCCCAGCCCGGGCGCCTCCGCGAGCAGGCCCAGGGCGTAGGTGTCGGCGATCCCCTGGGCGAACTTGTTGATCGTGTTGTACGTGGCGGGGGCGACGACGATCGCGTCCGCGCGCGGCGGCTTCGGCTCGGTCGGCTTGCGGTACCGGCTGCGCACCGGCCGGCCGGTCTGCCGCTCCAGGGCGGGGACGTCGATGAAGTCGAGGGCGGAGGGGGTGGCCACGACCTGCACCTCCCACCCCTCCCGGTGGGCGAGCTCGACGAGCCGCCCCACGTCGCCCGCGGGCGCGGCGGCGCACGCGATGACGTAGAGGACCTTGCCCGTTCCCCGCACGCCCGCTCCCGACGATCAGTGTCCTCCCGATCACTTTCCGTCCATGGTCCCCCGCCCGCTCCGCCCGGGCAAGAGCCGGCCGCTCGCGCGGCGGCCGGCTCACCGGCGCGGCGGGTCTCGCTCGGACGGCCCACCGAGCGCCCGGCTCGGGCTCCGCCGGAACGTCCGCCGTCAGAACGCCACGATCGCCCAGACGAGGCTGTGACCGGAGTACCTCGCCTTGGTCACCGACCGGCCGTTGATCCGCACGCTCGGCGTGACGAACAGATAGTCGATCTTCCCGTCCGAGTGAGTGGCCGGGCCCGACCGGCAGTTCGGCGCCATCTGGTCGTCGCACGGGCTGGTGGCCTCCTTCCAGCTACCACCGGCGCCCCCGCCGTACGAGGAGTGGTAGAGCTGGTTCAGCGGCGCCTCCGTCGGAAGCGCGTTGGCGTCGACGCCGAGGAACACCGTGTAGCCGGAGTACCAGTAGCGCAGGTCCTCCTTGATCACGCTGGCCTCATGAGCCCGGACCGCAGGCCGATCCGGCTCGTTTTTGTTATTGTTATTGCTTCTGCCCCGAGTGAGGTGGGCCGAGCACACGACGCGCCGCACCGTGTCGGAGACGACGCACAGCATCTCGCGCTGCTCGATCTTGTCGGCGTACTTCACGTCGTGCGTGCGCAGGTTGTGCTCGCGCGGATACGCATTGGGCAGGAAGGACTTCTGGAAGAACACCGCGTTCCCGAATGTTCCGCCCCCGCCGGAGTTGAAGCACTGGCGGTCCGCGGCCCCACGCGACGGGGCGACACCGCCGATGTAGGCGCCGTACCCCGTCGCGTCGCGGATCCTCGTCACCCACTGGTAGCAGGTCTCCTGGACGGCGAGGAACGCCGGCTGCCGCGATTTGATGCTGGCGATGACGGCATCGGCCCGATCCGTCCAGTTGACCCCGGCGTAATCGCCGTTGCCGTGGTCCATGTTGAACGAACCGCCCCAGTACGACGCCACCTGCGCGGACTGCGCGGGAACCGGCACGGCCAGCACCGCGGCCAGCGCGACCAGCGCAACGAACAGTCGTCTCACACGTGCCCCCGTTGACCGGATGACGTGGCAGGTCACCCCGGCCCGGACGCCGGACGGAAGGCGGGCGAGCGGCCGGGCCGTCGCGACGGCGCCCGGGGTGGCGGTGCGCCGGTGGGACGGCCCCGGCGGCCGATCGCCGTCTCCCTGCGGTCCGCGATGGCCGGGTCCCCCTGTTGCTCGATCAAGGAGGCTAGGTGGGCGATCGGCGCGCGTAATGTACGTTCTTGCTGCGCCGTGGCCGAGCGGGCGGTGTACCTGCCGCGATCGCGGCAGGTGCGCGCGAGCACGGTGTCCCCACGGAGCAGAGGCGACGACGCGAAACGGCCCGCCCGCCGATGCCGCGGCCGATGAAAACGCCTGTTCTTTGCGTGTCCGGAACGGCGGACCGGCGGTGAATCCCCGGCCGCGCGGGCATCTCATTCGGCACCGCGGCACCGGCGCCGCTCACCCCCAACGGATCGAATTCAGTGACGATGCCGCCGTTCCCGGGATGAATCACCTCGGCGCCCCGATGAATATTCCACGGCACGGCGGGCGCGCCCCCTCCCGGGAAAGCGCCCGCGGAAGCGCCGCCCCGCCTGGTCCCGCCCCGCGACCGGCCGCGCATCCGGCTCACGGCGCGGGATACGGCCGCGACCAGCGGCGGAACGCCCGGGGCCGGGTACGGCGAGCCTCCGCGTCACCGACTCCGCGCCGGACCCGCCGGCCGCCTCCGTGCGGGCCGCCCGTTCGGCCCGAGGCACGGCCGGCGCGGCCGGAAATCCGGGATTCGTTGCCCGGGGAATGACCGCCCCCGCGGAATACGGCCCACTTCCCCGTTTCGCGAATGTGAAAGTTTCACGTCCGGTAATCGCGGTGCAGGCGGATCTTCTTATCCTGCTCCCGCGATAGGCTTGGGGCGGCATTCGGTCGCCAGGGATGCGAATAGGGGGGCTGGGTGACGTGGGCTCGGAATGCCGGCGTCGATATGCCGGAGCGCATCGGGGAGTACAGGGTGGTGCGCCGGCTCGGCGCGGGCGGGCAGGGCACGGTCTACCTCGCTGAATCCCCCGTCCACGGCCGCGTGGCGATCAAGGTGCTGCACCACGGCGCGGCGGCCGATCCCGACGCCCGGCGCCGGTTCCTGCGCGAGGCCCAGGTCGCGGCGAGCGTGGCGCCGTTCTGCACCGCCCGGCTGATCGGCACCGGCATGCTCGGCGACCAGCCGTACCTCGTCAGCGAGTACGTGCCCGGGCCGTCGCTGCTCACCATGGTCCGCGAGGACGGGCCGCGCACCGGCGGCGGGCTGCAGCGCCTGGCGATCAGCACGCTCACCGCGCTCGCCTCGATCCACCGCACCGGGATCGTGCACCGCGACGTCAAGCCCGCCAACGTGATCCTCGGCCCCGAAGGCCCCGTGCTCATCGACTTCGGCATCGCCCGGGCCCTCGACGCCATGACCACCTCCACCCAGGTGACCGGCACGCCCGCGTTCATGTCCCCCGAGCTGCTCGCCGGGGAGCCGGTCACGCCCGCCTCGGACATCTTCTCCTGGGGGGTCACGATGGTGTTCGCGGCGACCGGGCGGCTCCGTTCACCGGCGACACCATCCCCGCGATCCTCAACGCCATCCTCAACAAGGACCCCGACCTGACCGGGGTGCCGGAGCCGCTGTGCTCGCTCGTGGCGTCCTGCCTCGCCAAGCATCCGGGCGACCGGCCGACCGCCGAGTACCTGCTGCTCAGGCTCACCTCCGCCCCGGGCCCGTGGGCCGGCGCCGCGGGGTCCGCCCGGCCCGCGTCGTCCGCCCCGTCGGCGCCCGCACCGGCGGCGGCCGCCGCGACCCGGTCGATCGGCGACGAGCCGGCCCGCCCGTCCCGCCGGTCGCTGCTCGTCGGCGGAGCGGCGGCGGCGGGGCTCGTCGCCGCCGGCGGCGCGGCTCTCGCGCCGTTTCTGCTCCCGGAGGACGCCGACACCGGCGGCGTCCAGCGCCCGAGGGCCGCCTCCGTGGGTCCCCGCCCGGCGCTCGACCTCGACGCGTACCCGACCCGCGACACGATCGACACGTTCGACGACTCCACGTCCCGCGGCGCCTACCAGATCTTCCGGCCGGACAACCCCCAGGTGGGGCGGTACGAGCTCGAGCCCCGGTACGCCTTCCGGGACGGCAGGATCGTCGGCTACGGCGCCCCGGCGTTCTACGGCTGGTTCGCGCTGAACGGGGCGCCCGCGACCCACGACACGGTCACCGTCATCACCCTGGGCCCATTCGCCGAGACCGGCGAGATGGAGGACAGCGTGTTCGTCGGCCGGATCCTGAACGAGGCCAACTACGTCGGCGCCTGGTACAACAACACCCGCAAGCAGGTGGGCATCGACGTGTACGTCGGCGGCGAGCGCCGGCACGAGACCAACCAGGCCGATCAGCCGCTGCGGCCCGGGGACAAGCTCGCCCTCGTGGTGTCGGGTGACGTCGCCTCCTCGTACGTGCGGATCGGGGAGAACTGGCTCAAGCTCACCGAGACCCCGATCACGCCGGCCGGCGCGCTGCGCGACCACGGCCGGTGGCGCCACGGGTTCGCGCTGCGCGGCACCCGCGGCACGATCTCCCTGGAGGACATCGAGGGCCGCAGCGCCCGCTGACGGCGACGGCCCCGCTCCCGCACCCGGCGGCGACCGCGTCCGGCGGCCGGACCGCGGTGTGACGCCCGGCCGTGCCTCGGCGGCGGCAGGGCCGACACCGCCCGGGCCTTCCCCGGCGGCCGTGGCACCGGCCCCGTCCGTGGCTCTTCCCGCAGTGTCTTCCCGCACGCCCCGGCGACGGCCCTTCGCGTCGGCTTGCGACCGGATGCTTCCGAGGCCCGCGCGGGCCCCGTGGGTGCGTACGAAACCCCTCGTCACCGATGACCGGAAAATCCGACCGCACCGCTCTGGCGATCCCGGCCGGTCCAGGTAATCGGTCCGGAGACACTCAGAGGCCCGGCCTCCCTTTCCGGAGGCCGGGCCTCTTCTTCGTAGCGGGGGTAGGATTTGAACCTACGACCTCTGGGTTATGAGCCCAGCGAGCTACCGAACTGCTCCACCCCGCGTCGGCAGTCATTAGGTTATAGGCCCCGTGGTACCGGATGCAAATCGGCGCGGAAGCGCGGTGAACGGCCGGGAACGACGCGGCCCCACACCCGCAGGCGGGGCGTGGGGCCGGTCGTGGGTTTCGGGCTAGGCGCCCGGTGGGGCGGACGCCTCCGGGCTCGGCGGCGGTGTCGCCGTCGGCGAGGGCGACCCGGTCGGCGCGGGCGACGGGGAGGGCGACGGCGACGCGGCCGGCTCGTTCTCGGCCCGGCGCACCGCGGCGTCCATCTCCTCGATCGCCTCGCTCAGCGCCTTCTGCGCCTCGCCGTACTTGGCCCAGTCACCGGCCTTGAACGCCTCCTGGGCGTCCTCGTAGGCCTTCTTCACCTTCTCGGCGGCGTCCGCGACCGCGCTCCGCGCGGTGGCCTCCTCACGGGTCTCGGTCTCGGTCTCCGACCGCCGGCTCTGCGCGTCGGAGCCGCCGAACACCTGCTGCAGCGCCTCCTCCAGGGTCCGGCCGTTGCCCACCTGGCCGCTGCCGAACATCACCATGACGCGGGTGAGCACCGGGTACTGCTTGACCGCGTCCTTCACCTGGACGTAGATCGGCTGCACGTACAGCAGGCCGCCCCGGTACGGCAGCGTCAGCAGGTTGCCGAAGATCGGTTCGGTGGAACCGCTGCGCTGGAACGTGGGGTCGTTCGCGATCGCCGCCTTGAAGTTCGTCTGCACCTGGACCGGGCCCTGGATGGGCGTACCGGCCGGGAGCTGCAGGATGCGGATGCGGGCGTTCGCGTCCTCGGTGGTCGCCTCGACGGCCATGAACGCCGCGAGCTGCGCCTCACCCTTGGTGAAGGTGCTGGTGAGGGAGAACGCCGGCTTGTCCGTGCCGGGCATGCGCAGCGTCACGTAGTAGGGCGGCTGGCGGATGCCCTTGGCGTTCGGGTCGTCCGGGACGTTCCACACGTTCGTGTTGCTGAAGAACGCCTGCGCCTCGGTGACGTGGTACTTCGAGAGGATCTCCCGCTGCACCTTGAACAGGTCCGTCGGGTAGCGCAGGTGCGACTTCAGCTCCGGGCTGATCTCCGAGCGCGGCTTGATGATCGCGCCGCCGAACGCCTTCTGCCAGGTGCGCAGCAGCGGGTCGGAGTCGTCCCAGGCGTACAGGGTGACGGTGCCGTCGTAGGCGTCCACCGTCGCCTTCACCGAGTTGCGGATGTAGTTGATCCGGTCGGCGGGCTGGCCGACGACGCGGTGCGCCTCGGTGGAGGTGTCCCGGGTCATGTCCCGCAGGCTGTTGCTCTGCGAGTACGGGTACCCGTTGGAGATCGTGTAGCCGTCGATGATCCACAGGATGCGGCCGTTCACGATCGCCGGGTACGGGTCGCCGTCGAGCGTGAGGAACGGCGCGACCTGCTGCACCCGGTCCCGCGGGTTCCGGATGTAGAGGATCTTGGAGTTCTGGTTGATCGCGCCGGAGAGGATGAAGTTCGGCTCGTTGTACTTCGCCGCGTACAGCAGGCGGTGGAAGAACGAGCCGATCGGCACCCCGCCCTTGCCGGTGTACTGCGTGCTGACCTGCTGGTTGTTGTCGTCGACGTAGTCCAGCTCGATCTTGCCGCCGCCGACCACCGAGTACTCGGGCGAGTTCTCGCCGAAGTAGATGCGCGGCTCGTAGCTGCCGAGCGCGTTCGACGGCGGGATGTTCGCCTCGACGAAGTCGGGGTTGCCCTCGGTCACCTTGTTGCCCGGGGCGGCGACCATGCCGTACCCGTGCGTGTAGACGAGGTGCCGGTTGATCCAGTTGTTGGTCTCCGGGGCCTTCACCTCGCGGACCGCGACCACGGTGTCGGTCTCCACGCCGTTGATCGTGTACCGGTCGATGTCGAGCTTCGGCGGGAACTGGTAGTAGTCGCGGAAGCCCTGCCAGCGCTGGTAGCTGGAGGAGATCAGCGACGGGTCGAGCAGCCGCACGCCGGGGACGGTGTCGTCCTCCTGCGCCTTGGCCTGCGCGGCGTTGGTGACCGCGTTGTACTCCTCGACCTGCGCGTCCTCGACGCCGTACGCCTTCCGGGTCGCCTCGATGTTGCGCTGGATGTACGGCGCCTCCATCGCCTGCTGGTTCGGCTTGACCTGGAACTGCTCGACCAGCGCCGGGTAGACCCCGCCGATCAGCACGGCGGAGAGCACGAGCAGGCCGAACGCGACGCCGGGCAGCATGCCGCCGGGCCGTACCACACCGGCGAAGAACAGCGCGGCGCACAGCAGCGCGATGATCGCGAGGATCGTCTTCGCCGGCAGCACCGCGTTGACGTCGGTGTACGACGGGCCGTGCACGAAGCCCCGCTCGGAGAACGCCAGGCCGTACCGGTCCACCCAGTAGGCGACGGCCTTGAGCAGGACGAACACGCCGAGCAGCGCGGACAGGTGGGCGCGCGCGCCGCGCGTGGCGTGCACCCCGCCGGGCTGCCCCAGCCGGAAGCCGCCGTACAGGTAGTGCACGATCGCGGCCGCGACGATCGACAGGATCACCGCGGTGAACAGGAAGTTCAACAGCATCCGCAGGAACGGATACGTGAACATGAAGAACGAGACGTCCAGGTTGAACTGCGGATCGCGCACGTTGAACGGCGTGCGGTTCCAGAAGAGCAGCCAGGTGCGCCACTGCCCCGCGGTGGAGGACCCGGCGAACAGGGCGAGCAGCCCCATGCCGAGGAGGAAGACGATCTTACGATGCGGGTCCACCGCCATCCGGTACCGGTCGGCACCGGACGGGCTGCCGAACATGCCGATGCCGAACAGCGGCCGGATCCGGTACGCCAGGAGCATGTTGCCCCCGACGATGCCGACCATGAGCAGGGCGCCGACCGCGAACAGCAGCACCTGGGTCCACACCACCGTGGAGAAGACCGCGGTGTAGTTCACCGAGTCGTACCACAGGTAGTCGGTGTAGATCCCGGTGAAGATGTAGAAGAGCAGCACGATCGCCCCGAGGGCGATCAGGACGGGTAGCAGAAGTCGTGGCCGGCGGGGCAAGCGCATCGCCCGGCCGGCTCCGGGGGTCCGGAAGCTCAACGCCCACCCCTTGTCTCAGAGCATCGGTCCGTCAACGGCAACGTACAGGCTGGGAGCGTCGTTCACGCCGCCTAACGACTCATCGGCCGCCGCGGTTCCCGAACGCGCCCCGTTTCGGATGTCGGTCAGTCGGATGTCGGTCAATGGTACGTCCCGGGCGGCCGTGCTCCCGCGTCTCGCGCGGCGCTCGGGCCCGCATCGATCCCGTCACCCCGCGGCGGGTCAGTCCGCGGCGGAGGCCGAGGAGCAGGCCGGCACCCGGTCCGCGGCCCGCCGGTCGCCGCTGGTGAGCGCCTCGAGCGCGTCGAGCGCGCCGCGCAGGGTCTCCACCTTCACCAGCCGCAGGCCGTTCGGCACCGCCTTGACCGCCTCCGCGCAGTTCTCCGCCGGGGTGAGGAAGATCGTCGCGCCGCTGCGGCGCGCGCCCACCATCTTCTGCTGGATGCCGCCGATCGGGCCCACCCGGCCGTGCTCGTCGATCGTGCCGGTCCCGGCGATCGTCAAGCCGCCGGTGAGCGAGCCCGGAGTGAGCTTGTCGTAGATGCCGAGGGCGAACATCAGGCCCGCGCTCGGGCCGCCCACGTCGCCCACGGTGATGTCCACGGTGAACGGGAACTTGAACTGCGGGGCCATGAGCACCCCGACCTGGACCCGGCCGTTCCCCGCGGCGACCGTCTCAAGGTCCACGGTGACCCGCTTGCCCTTGCGCTCCACCACGAAGCGCACCCGCTCGCCCGGCTGGTGCCGCTGCACCGCGGCCGCGATCTCGTCGGTGGTCGACACCGTCCGGCCGTCCACCGAGACGATCTCGTCGCCCACCTGCAGCCTGCCGTGCGCGGGCGAGCCCTTCTGGGTGCCCTGCACGGCGATCACGGTGCGGACGGGGATGTTCAGCTCCCGGAGCGCCGCGGCCGTGGCGAGCTGCTGCGAGTTGGTCATCTCCCGGCTGTTGCGCTCCTCGACCTCCTGCACGCTGTCGTTCGCCGGGAAGATCGTCTCCTGCGGCACCACCGCGGTGGTGGGGTCCACCCAGCCGCGCAGCGCGGTGAGCAGGTTGATCCCGCCGCCGGGGCCGCCCTGGTAGGCCACGGTGACGAGGTTGAGCCCACCGGAGGTCGGATAGGTCTCGTGCCCCTCGATCCGGATCACCGGCCTGCCCTGGACCTCGCCGAGCGTGTTCTCGGTCGGCCCGGGGCTCAGCACGACGTACGGCACGGGCAGCCAGGCGCCCACCGTACCGAGCAGGAGCGTCAGCAGGCCCGCCAGCAACAGGGTCAGTGCGCGTCGGGACATGAGGGAACTCTACGCGCGGGTGCGGATCAGGACGCCTCGCAGGCGCCGACCCACTCGCTCGTGCCGTCCGCGAAGAACTGGTGCTTCCAGATCGGCACCTGCGCCTTGAGGTCGTCGATGAGCCTCCGGGACGCCTGGAACGCCTCGCCGCGGTGGGGCGCCGCGACCGCGACGATCACGGCGATGTCGCCGAGGGCGAGCTCGCCGACGCGGTGCACCGCGGCGAGCGCGGTGACCGGGAAGTCGGCGGCCACCTTCTCCGCGACCCGGCGCAGCTCGGCCTCCGCGGTGGGGTGCGCCTCGTACACCAGGCGGGTCACCTTCTTGCCGTGATCCTCGTCGCGGACCGTGCCGACGAACAGCGTGGTGCCGCCCGCGGCGTGGTCGGCCACCGCGGCGGCCACCTCGGCCACGGACAGCGGGGTTTCGCGAATGCCCAGCAGTCGGATGACGTCCACGATCTGCAGCCTACCCGTCCGGGGTGCGGTCGGGCCGGGCGCTCAGCCGCGGCGCTTGCGCACCCGGCGGACGATCGCCGCGGTGCCGATGAGCGCGGCGGTGGCGCCGGCCGCGGTGGCCGCGGTGAGCGTGGCGTCCTTGCCGGAGACCCGGCGGCCCACCACCGCGTGCCTGCCCTCGCGCAGCTCGATGAGCTGCCGCAGCGCCGCCTCGTTGGTCCAGGCCGGTTTCCACCCGGCGGCGCGCAGCGTGGCGCAGTCCACCACCCACGGGTAGACGACGTAGTGCAGATCGGTGGCCGGGGCCGGGGTGAACCCGAGCCGGTGCAGCCGCTGCGCCGTGCCGAAGGTGAGCCCGGCGGGCAGCTCCAGGCGGCGCAGCCCGGAGATCTCCTCGACCTGCTCCATCTCCAGCCAGCCGTCGCAGCCCACCGCCACCACGCCGGAGACCGTGCCGAGCGCGGCGAGCTCGAGCGCGGACACCAGGTCGTCGACGTGACAGAACTGCCAGCGCGGCGAGCAGCCCTTCACGGTGAGCAGCCGCGGCGCCTCGAAGTGGCGGGTGAGCACGGTGTCCACGCCGGGGCCGACCAGCGTGGCCGGGCGCAGCACGGTCACCTCCAGCCCCGGGTGGCTGCGCCGCGAGCGCCGCGCCAGCGCCTCGATCTCCAGATAGTCGCCGACGATGCCGGCGGTCGGCTCGGCCGCCACCGGCGCGTGCTCCGGCAGCGGCACCGGGTTGTCCGGCGCCGCGCCGTACACCATCGCGCTGGTGACGAGCACGGCCCGGCGCACCCGGGCGGCGGCGCAGGCGGTGAGCACGGTCTCGGCGGCGCGCAGGTTGTAGGCGCGCCGGGCCGCCGGGTCGGAGTCGACCGCGTAGTCGCCGCCGAGATGGACCAGGACGTCGACGTCGGAGATCCGGTTCGCCAAGAGCGGATCCCGGATGTCGAGCACCCGCCAGGTCACCTCGGAGACGTCCCCCCGGTGGTCGTCGATCGCCACCACGCGGCGGAATTCCGCAGACGAGGCGACCCGGGCGAGGAACGCCCGGCCGATTCCACTGGCCGCGCCCGTCACGGCGACGACCGGGCGGCGATGACGTTTCGAGGTTGGCACGAGGTCCTCGCTTTACACTGATCCTGCATATGGCGGCTAACGTGGCGGTGTGGACTCCTCCATCCTGCACGAGGTAGAGCGGTGACAGACCTGCCAGGTCGCGAAAACGACCCCAACGAAAACCCGTTCTCCATGTTCGTCGACCGGGAGCAGATGGCGGCCGCCATGCGGCAGTTCGCCGACATGCTGTCCGCCCCCTCCTCCGGGCCGGTCAACTGGGACATGGCAAAGAACATCGCCCGCCACGCGGTCGCGGCCGAAGGTGACCCCAGCGTAATGGAGGGTGAGCGGCGCGAGATCGTCGACGCGCTCCAGCTGGCGGATCTTTGGTTGAACGAGGTGACCACGCTGCCGAGCGGGATCAACTCGCCCGAGGCGTGGAGCCGGTCGGAGTGGATCGAGAAGACCGTGCCGGTGTGGAAGCAGCTGTGCGACCCGCTGGCGGAGCGCATGGTCGAGACGATGGGCGGCACGATCTCCTCGGCCGGCCTGCCCGAGGAGGCCAAGGCGATGGCGGGGCCGCTGATCGGCATGCTCAAGCAGATGAGCGGCATGATGGTCGGCAGCCAGATCGGGCAGGCGCTCGGCACGCTCGCCGGTGAGGTGGTCGGCTCCTCCGACATCGGCCTGCCGTTGTCGGAGAACGCCGCGCTGCTGCCGGGCGGCGTGGCGAAGTTCGGCCACGGCCTCGACATCCCCACCGAGGAGGTCCGGATCTACCTCGCCCTGCGCGAGGCGGCGCACCTGCGGCTGTTCAACCACGTGCCGTGGCTGCGGGCCCGGCTGATCGGCGCGGTCGAGGAGTACGCCAAGGGCATCTCGATCGACGTGTCCGCGCTCGAGGAGCAGCTCGGCCGGCTCGACCTCACCAACCCCGAGGCGATCCAGGAGGCGCTCACCGGCGGCGCGATGATCAAGCCGCAGGAGACCGAGCGGCAGAAGGCGGCGCTCGCCCGGCTGGAGACGCTGCTCGCGCTCGTCGAGGGCTGGGTGAGCACGGTCGTCGACGACGCGGCCGCCGGCAAGCTGCCCGCCGCGTCCGCGCTCGCCGAGACGGTACGGCGCCGCCGCGCCACCGGCGGCCCGGCCGAGCGGACCTTCGCCACGCTCGTCGGCCTGGAGCTGCGGCCGCGGCGGCTGCGGGAGGCCGCGGCGCTGTGGCGGGCGCTCAAGGACGCCCGCGGCATCGAGGGCCGGGACGCGGTGTGGAGCCACCCCGACCTCATGCCGACCGCCGAGGACCTCGACGACCCCACCTCGTTCGTGCGCGGCGGCGGGGACTTCGACATCTCCACCCTCGAGGAGGGCGACACCGGCGACGGCCCCTCCACCGGCGGCGGGGACGCCGCGCCGTCCGCGTGAGCGCGGCGGAGCGGGCGCCCGGACCGGGCGCGGGTGACGGGCTGCGCGCGGACGCGATCGCGGTGCTGGAGGCGTGGCGCGCGCCGTCCGCCGCGGAGGAGGAGCTGCGCGTGCGCTTCCTGCGGCACCTGCGCGCGCACGAGGACGGCATGTGGCGGGAGTGCGCGCCCGGGCACGTCACCGCGACCACCGCGGTGCTCTCCCACGACGGCGAGCGGGTGCTGCTCACGCTGCACGGCAAGGCGGGCATGTGGCTGCCGATGGGCGGGCACTGCGAGCGCGGGGACGTCACGGTGGCGCAGGTCGCGCTGCGGGAGGCCGTGGAGGAGTCCGGCATCCCGGACCTGCGGCTGCTGCCGGGCCCGCTCGCGCTCGACCGGCACCGGGTGTGGTGCCACCCGCCGCACAGCTACCACCTGGATCTGGAGTACGGCGCGGTCGCGCCCCCGGGCGCGGAGGCCGTGATCAGCGACGAGTCGCTCGATCTGCGCTGGTTCCCGGTGGACGACCTGCCCGAGCCGACCGACGAGGCGACCCGGCGGCTGGTCGCCCGCGCCCGCGCTTTGCACGCACGTTATGTCACGCCCCGGTAAAGTCGGTCGCCGAGGCGCCCGGGCGTGACGCCCGGGAGGGGACAGGGGAACGGATCCGGGAGTGTCCGCCGGATCCGCGCATGCGTCGAAGCCGGCGGGAGCGGAGCCCGGGAGTGAAACGGGGCAGCGTGGACGTCACGGAATCGCGATCCGCGATGGGCGAGGAGCCCGCGGTCGGCGGGGAGATCGTCACCCCGCGGCGCGGGCGGCCGAAGGTCTCCGCGCGGCTCGCCTGGATCGCGATCGCGCCGTTCGCCGCGTGGGCGGTGGTCCGGCTCGGCGGGCTGGAGCGCGGCTCGTTCCTCACCCAGCTCATGACGGCGACGCCGTACGCGGTCGTCGCCTCCCTCGTGCCGCTGCTGCTCGCGGTGGCCTCACGGCGGCGGCTCGCGATCGCGGTGGCGGTGCTGGTCACCGCGACGCTCGCGGCGGTCGTGGCGCCCCGCACCTTCGCCGTGACGCAGCGTGCGGCCACCGGGCCGACGCTACGGGTGCTCAGCACCAACCTGCTGTTCGGGCGCGCCGACGCCGACGCGGTGGTGGACCTGGTGCGGCGGCTGCGGCCCGACGTGCTGAGCGCCCAGGAGCTCTCCCCCGCCGCGGTGCTCGAGCTCGACGAGGCCGGGCTGAAGGAGCTGCTGCCCTACCGGGTGCTGCAGGACGAGTTCGGCGCCGGGGGAAGCGGCCTGTACGCGCGGTACCCGCTCACCGAGGTGACCGGGCTGTTCGAGGCGATCGGGCACAACATGCCGGCCGCGCGGCTCACCCTGCCCGGGGGCGGCACCGTGGAGCTGGTGGCCGTGCACACCTATCCGCCGCTCGGCCCGTGGACCGCCCAGTGGCGGGACGGGCTGCGCGCGCTGCCGTCGGCGCCGTCCGCGGGGCCGTACCGGATCCTCGCCGGCGACTTCAACGCGACCCTCGACCATGCGGAGTTCCGCGCCCTGGTCGCGCGCGGGTACGTCGACGCCGGGGCGGCGACCGGGAACGGGCTGGTCCCCACCTGGCCGGCGAACCGGCGGGTGATGCCGCCGATCATCACGATCGACCACGTGCTCGCCGACCGGCGGCTAGCGGTTACCGGCTACGCGGTGCACACGCTGCCGCGCACCGACCACCGGGCGGTGTTCACCGAGGTCCGGTTGCCGCGCTGAGCAGGGCGCGGGTGGCCTCCCAGCCCTCCAGGCCCGGGTCGAGGCGGTGGATGTCGGCCGGGCGGCGCAGCCGGTGCCAGCCGGGCCCGGTGGCGACCATGCGGCGGCCGGGCGCGGCGGCGCGCAGGCGGCGCACGATGTCCACCCCGTCGTCCACCCCGTCGTCCGCTCCGTCGTCCGCTCCGTCGAGGTCCCCTCGATCGAGCTCCGCCGCGGCCCAGGCGGGCAGCGGCAGCCGGGCGGCGACCGCGACCGCGGTGCCGTCCTCGGCGGGGCAGATCGCGACGGGGGCGCGGCCGAGTTCGCGCAGCAGCTTGCCGACGAGCAGCGGCGGCAGGTCGGGGGCGTCGCCCGCGACCACGACGGCGTCGTCGCCGTACGGCCGCAGCGCGGCGAACGCCCGGGCGAGCACCGGGCCGCCCGCGGGCAGGCCGATCACCGGCGTGCCGGGCCAGGCGATCCGGTGGGCGAGCGCCTCGAGGCCGGTGTGCAGGATCACCGGCTGCACGAGCTCGAGGCCCGCGACGACCTCGTAGGTGTCCTCGGCGACGGCGGCGAGGAACGCGTCCGGGTCCACGCCGGGCGGCGCGGCCGCGGCCGTCTCGGGCCGGATGAGCACGCCCGCGACGCGGCGCACGGTCGCGCCCCGGGATACCGGTTCGCCGGGGGCGTCGGCCTCGGGTCCGGCTGCGGGAGCGGTCAATATTCCTCCGCTGCGGCGTTGGCGGCCATGGAAAATCCCTCCAGAAAACCGCGGGCCCGCTCGGCACGGGGGTAACGTTCCACGAGCTTCCAGAAGCGCGGGCCGTGACCGGGCACGAGCAGGTGCACCAGCTCGTGCATGATCACATAATCCACGACCCATGCCGGCATGCCGCGAATCCGGCTGGAAATGCGGATCGTTCCCTGATCGGGCGTGCACGATCCCCAGCGGTGCCGCTGATTTTCCACCCAGCGCACGCTGCGGGGCACCGCCTTACCGTCGAGATAGCGGGCGGAAAGCTCCTTCGCCCGCTCCATGAGATCCTCGTCGGTGGGGCGTCTTCGCTGCTCCTTGGCCGCGAGCCGGTCGAGCATGCGGCGGACCCACCGCTCCTCGTCGGTCCTGCTCAGTCCGGCGGGAAGCAGCACTATTGTCTTGTCGCCATCGCGATACGCGGATACGGTCCGTCGGCGCCGTGCGCTCCGCCGAACCTCGACTGTCTCGGGGGACACATATGCACGGTAGCCCAGTCTCGCGAAATTCCACAGGGGGGCGATCACGTTTTCGCTGGTCAATCCCCATTTGCGGGACGCCGCCGCGGACGGTGCGCGCGGCGGCCCACACGCCCGCCGACGACGGCGAACCCTGCGCATTCCCGGCGACCGCGCGCTCTCCGGCGGCATGATCACTTTGCGGAAAAGTGTGACGTAAATCACACTAGACGAGTTATCCACAGGACGCCGCCGCCCCGCCCCGGGGGTGCGCGCGCTGTGGCAGGGTCGTCGGCCATGAGGCCACGCGTGAAACCGGCGCTGCGCCGCCTCGACCGCGGCGGGCGCACCCTCCAGTTCGGCGTGCACCCGGCGCGGGCGGTGGTGCTCGACGGCGTCGAGCCCGCCGTGCGCGAGGTGATCGACGCGCTCGACGGCACCGCGACCGTCCCCGATCTGGTCGCCCGGGCCCGGCGGCACGGGCTCGGCGAGGCGGCCGTGCACGAGCTGCTCGGCCTGCTCACCCGGTGCGGCGTGCTCGACGACGCCGCGATCCGCCCGGACGCGCTCGGCGGCCTGCCGCTCGCCGAGCGGGACCGGCTCGCCGCCGACCTCGACGAGCTGTCCCTGGTCACCGGGGCCGTGGACGGCGGGCTCGGCGCGATGCGGCGGCGCCGCGCCGCGCACGTGCGCGTGTACGGCGCGGGCCGGATCGGCGCCCAGGTGGTCGCGCTGCTCGCCGCGGCCGGCGTGGGGCACCTGTGCGTGGTCGACCCGGGCCCGGCCCGGCGGCGCGACCTGGTGCCCGGCGGCCTCGGCTGGGAGCACGTGGGGCGGCGGCGCGACGAGGCCGCGGTGGAGTGCGCCCGGCGCACCGCGCCCGGCGTCAACGCCTGGCCGGGACGCGCGGCCGCGCGGGTCGGCGACGGCGCGCCGCGGCCCGATCTCGTGGTGCTCGCGCCGGTGGGTCCGCTCGACCCGGTGCTCGTCGCCGAGCTCGCCGAGCACGGGGTGCCGCACCTGCCCGTGGCGGCGCTGGAGGGGTACGGCACGGCGGGGCCGCTCGTGCTGCCGGGGAGCACCGCCTGCCTGCGCTGCGTGGAATTGCACCGGCGCGACCGCGATCCCGGGCGGGCGATGGTGAGCGCGCGCCTCGGCGGCTACCCGGCGGGCGAGACCGGGTGCGGGACGGTTCTGGCCACGCTGATGGCCGCCTATACTGCGGGTCAAGTGCTGGCTTTCGTCGACGGTCGCGCGAGTCAGTTGATCGGCACGTCGGTTGAAGTCTCCCCCGGCTCGCGGTGGCGGAAGCGGTCCTGGAAGCCACATGAGGAATGTGGCTGCTGTCCAATCCCGAGAGATTTACGGAGAATGGTCGCGTGAGTGACCTCCCCCGTCGTGCAGTCACCCGTTCGGCCAAGCTTGCGGCGCTTCCCCTGAGTTTCGCCGGGCGCACCGCCATCGGCCTCGGAAAACGCATCGGCGGCAGGTCCGCCGAGGTGGTGGCCGAGGAGATTCAGCAGCGCACCGCCGAGCAGCTGTTCAAAGTGCTCGGCGAGCTAAAGGGCGGCGCGATGAAGGTCGGCCAGGCGCTGTCCATTTTCGAGGCCGCGCTGCCCGCCGAGATCGCCGGGCCGTACCGGGCGACGCTCACCAAATTGCAGGAGGCCGCGCCGCCGCTGCCGACGGCGACCGTGCACCGGGTGCTGTGCGAGCAGCTCGGCGACGACTGGCGCGACCTGTTCCAGGAGTTCGACGACACCCCGGCCGCGGCCGCGTCGATCGGGCAGGTGCACCGCGCGGTCTGGCGGGACGGCCGCCGGGTCGCGGTGAAGATCCAGTACCCGGGTGTGAGCCAGGCTCTCATGTCCGACCTCAACCAGCTCGCCCGGATCGGCAAGCTGTTCGGGGTGCTCATGCCCGGCCTCGACCTGAAGGCCGTGCTCGCCGAGGTGCGCGAGCGGCTCGCCGAGGAGCTCGACTACCTGCGGGAGGCCGAGGCGCAGCACGCCTTCGCCCTCGAGTACCGCGACGACCCGGACTTCTTCATCCCGGACGTGGTGGCGGCGAACGAGGCGGTCATCGTCACCGAGTGGCTCGACGGCGTGCCGCTGTCGAAGATCATCGCCGAGGGCACCAAGGAGGAGCGGGACCGCGCCGGGCTGCTGTTCGCGCGGTTCCTGTTCAGCTCGCCCGCGCGGGTGGGCATGCTCCACGCCGACCCGCACCCCGGCAACTTCCGCATCCTGCCCGACGGGCGGATGGGCGTGCTCGACTTCGGCGCGGTGAACCGCCTCCCCGGCGGCTATCCGAAGGTGTTCGGCACCCTGCTGCGCATCTTCAACCAGGGCGACATGGAGACCGTCATCCGCGGCCTGCGCCGGGAGGGTTTCATCCTGCCGCACATCACCGTCGACCCGGACGAGCTGCGCGCCTTCCTCGCGCCGTACGTCGAGCCCACCCGGGTCGAGGAGTTCACCTTCAGCCGGGAGTGGCTGCAGCGCCAGGCCGCGAGCCTCGCCGACATCCGGTCGAACGGCGTGGTGCGCAAGCTCAACCTGCCGCCGTCGTACGTGCTGATCCACCGGGTGCACGCGGCGGGCGTGGGCGTGCTGTGCCAGCTCGGCACCACGGCCCGGTTCCGCGACGAGGTGATCCGCTGGGTGCCGGGCTTCGCCGACGACGATCCGGAGGAGGACGCCGCCCTCGCGCTGAGCGGCTGACCGGGCGGCCGCGGCGGACCGGCGCAGCGAAAGGGGCGGGCCCGCCGGGCCCGCCCCTTCCTCTCTCGCGATCGGACACTTCCTGCGTTCGGACACTGTCAGGCGTGCACACCGCACGCCGGGCGGGCCGCGGGAGCCCGCCCCGCGCGGGCGGCGCACGTCACCGGCCCGGCGATCGGCCCCGTGGCGGCTCGCCGTGCCGGCCCGGCCCGCCCGCTCCCCGGCCGGGGAGCGGGCGGGCCGCCGGCTAGAGCCTGCTCTCGGCCTGGCGGAGGCGCTCGGCCGCCCGCTCCGCCCGTCGGCGCGCCCGGCGCAGCCGACTGAGGAGGTTGGCGACGCGCAGCTCCTCCGCCTCACGGCGGAGGCTATGTAGTCGCTCGCGCACCAGGTCTTCGTTGACGAATAGCAAAGCCGTGCTCCTAAGGGGAATCGATGCCATCGGTGGTCCGTCCTTTCCGTGCGGAGGGGTGGGATCGGTCGGTGTGACGGGGATCAGGCCGCGACGGGGTTCTTCCGCGGACGGCCACGCGGCCGCTTCCGGGGAACGATCGCACCGCGGATGATCAGCTCACCGCCCCAGACGCCCCACGGCTCCGCGCGCTCCAGCGCCCGGTCGAGGCAGGCCTGCCGAATCGGGCAGCCGCCGCAGAGCGCCTTCGCGAACTCCACGTCCTCAGGGGACTCGGCGAACCACAGGTCGGGGTCGTTCCGGCAGGGAATCTCGACCCCGTCGATCAGGTCCGTGATCGATGCCGCCATCTGCGTCACCTCACAGAGTCGGTCGTGAAAGGCTGGTTGATCTTGATTGGGCCATTGAATGGGTCAGGGAATCAGCCGCCGACAACAACAAGGCCGCGAATCCTTGTGCGGATCCGCGGCCTAGAGAGCCTCTGCACCGGTCAACAGATTGGGACCGGATCTCTCCAGGAATGCGGACCACGCACTCGTCCGGCAGGAACGAGCCGCTGCGCGCCGTGCGCGGTCATCGGTCGCGTGGCATCAAAGGCGCTCTCGCCACTAATGCCGGCGGACAGGCTCAGGGCAGCCTTGGCCGCAGCGCCATAGGCGGCGAAACCACGCAGTTTGCCCCAAGCGGCGACCGACGCTTCGGCGACGAGATCGGCAGCGCTAGCGTTCGGGCACACTGAGGCGAGCCACGGCGTGGCGCGACGGATACTGATCACTGCCACCGGAACTCACCTCATTTCTCTACAGATCAGGACGGAAGGTCCGACTGACTCGACCTAGACCCTAAACCGCGACCGCTCGATCGGGCAACACATTTTCTACCTGCGACTTTGCAGGCGCTGTCAGCCGGTGACGCCGACCGGTAACACCCGGCCGATACCGGTCGGCGGGCAGTGTTCGGACGGCGGTGTTCGGACGGCGGTGTTCGGACGGCGGTGTTCGGACGGCGGTGTTCGGACGGCACTGTTCGGACGGCGGTGTTCGGCCGACAGTGTGCGGCCGGTGGTGTGCGGCCGGTGGTCATCAGCAGGCGGTGGTCAGCCGGTCGTGCGGAGCAGGCACTCCTGCACCACCGAGACCGCGAGCTGTCCGTCGCGGGTGAACATCTCCCCGCGGGCGAGGCCGCGGGCCGCCCCCGACCACGGCGCCTCCTGGGCGTAGAGCACCCAGTCGTCGACCCGCAGCGGCCGGTGGAACCACATGGCGTGGTCGAGCGAGGCCGCGGTGATGTCCGACGCGCCCCACGCCAGCCCCCGGGCGAGCAGCACCGTGTCCACAAGCGTGAAATCCGAGGCGTAGGCGGCGAGCACCACGTGCAGCAGCGGGTCGTCGGGCAGGTCGGCGTCGTAGCGGAACCACACCCGGGTCGACGAGCCGCGCAGCGCCGGATCGGCCTGGGCCTCCCAGGTCAGCGGGGTGGCGTAGCGGAAGTCCACCGGCCGGGGCCGGGACAGCCACTCGCGGATGCCCGGGTCGAGCCCGTTCGCGCTGCGCACGCGCTCGGCGTAGGTGGGCAGGCTCTCCGGGTCCGGCACCGCGGGCATCACGCTCGCCTGGTGGCCCGGCCCGCCCTCGGCGATGTGGAACGACGCCGACATCGTGAAGATCGCCTTGCCGTGCTGGATCGCGGTGACCCGCCGGGTGGTGAACGACCGGCCGTCCCGGGTCCGGTCCACGTAGTAGACGATCGGCACGCTGGGGTCGCCCGGCCGGATGAAGTAGGCGTGCAGCGAGTGCACCTGCCGCCCCTCCGGCACGGTACGGCCGGCCGCCACGAGCGCCTGCGCGGCCACCTGGCCGCCGAAGACGCGCTGGATGCGCTCGGCGGGGCTGCGCCCGCGGAAGATGTCGAGCTCGATCTGCTCGAGGTCGAGCAGGTCGAGCACCTCCCTCAGCGCCTCGTTCACCGGACTCCCCCTGTCAGCCGGCCGCCGGCCCTCCGGCGGCCCCGTCGGCGTCGTCGAACGCGCCGGCCTCGCCGCGGCAGATGGCGAGCACCGCCGCGCCGTACCGATCGACCTTGACCTTACCGATGCCGGGGATGGCGAGGAGCTCCTGCTCGGTGGTCGGCACCCGCTCGGCGATCGACTGCAGCGTGACGTCGGTGAACACGACGAACGCGGGCACCTTGGCGCGGTCCGCCTCCGCGGCGCGCCAGGCCCGCAGCCGCTCGAGCAGCTCCTCGTCGTACGGGGCGGGGCAGCCGGCGCAGCGGCCGAGCTTCTGCTCCGGGGCGGCGAGGAGCGTGCTGCCGCACACCCGGCAGGTGACCGGGAGCGCGGCGGCGCGCCGCCGGCGCCGCCCATGGCGCGGCCCGTCGTCCTCCCGGCGGCGCCGGTCGAGGACGGCGCCCGGCCCGGCGCCGGGGATGAGCCCGTCGAGGAACCGGGACGGGCGGCGCACCCGGCGGCCGCCCGGCGAGCGGGCCAGCGCCCAGGACAGCCGCAGGTGCTCGCGGGCGCGGGTGATGCCGACGTAGAGCAGGCGGCGCTCCTCCTCCACCTGCTCGGGGGTGGTGGCGTGCAGGATCGGCAGCGTGCCGTCGGTGAGCCCGACGAGGAACACCGCGTCCCACTCCAGGCCCTTGGCGGCGTGCAGTGAGGCGAGCGTCACGCCCTCTACCTGCGGAGCGTGCTGCTCGGCGGCCCGCCGCTCCAGCTCGGCGACGAAGCCGGGCAGGCCGGCCGCGTCCCCGGCCTGCGCGGCGTACTGCTCGGCGAGGTCGGCGATGGCCCGCAGCGACTCCCAGCGCTCCCGGGCCGACCCGCCCGCGGGCGGCTCGGGGGTGAGCCCGGCGCCGACGAGCACGTCGCGCACCGCGGGCACGAGCGGGTCGCCGGCCGAGGCCGAGCGGGCGGCCCCGCGCAGCAGCACCACGGCCCGGCGCACCTCCGGCCGCTCGAAGAACCGCTCGGCGCCGTGCAGCACGTACGGGACGCCCGCCTCGGCGAGCGCCTGCTCGTACGTCTCGGACTGGGCGTTCACCCGGAACAGCACGGCGATCTCGCGCGCGGGCACGCCGGCGGCGAGCAGCTCGCGGATGCCGCGGGCCACCCCCTCGGCCTCGGCCGGCTCGTCGTCGTACTCGGTGAACACCGGCTCCGGGCCGTCCGGGCGCTGCGCCACCAGCCGCAGCCACCGCGCGCTGCGGGAGCCGGTCATCACCCGGTTGGCGAGCGTCACCACCTGGGGCGTGGACCGGTAGTCGCGCACCAGGCGCAGCACCTTCGCGTCCGGGTACTCCACGGTGAAGTTCGTCAGGTACTGCGACGTGGCCCCGGTGAACGAGTAGATGGTCTGGTTCGGGTCGCCGACCACGCACAGGTCGTCGCGGCCGCCGAGCCAGGTGTCGAGCAGCAGCTTCTGCAGCGGGTTGACGTCCTGGTACTCGTCGACGACGAAGTACCGGTACTGCGCGCGGACCTGGGCGGCGACCTCGGGGTGCTCGGTCATCACCGCGGCCATGAGCTCGAGGATCGTCTCGAAGTCGACCAGGTGCCGCTCGCGGCGCAGCAGCTCGTAGGCCTCGTACAGCCGGGCGATCTCCTCGGCCGGGACGCCGGTGGCGCGGCCCGCCTTCGCCGCCGCGTCGGCGTACTCCTCCGGGCCGATCTGCAGCACCTTCGCCCACTCGATCTCGGCGGCCACGTCGCGCAGCTCGGCCCGGTCCACGGGCCGCCGCAGGCTCCGGCACGCCTCGGTCAGCAGCGGCAGCTTCGACTCGAGCACCCGCGGGGGATCGCCGCCGATCACCTTCGGCCAGAAGTAGCCGAGCTGGCGCAGCGCGGCGGCGTGGAACGTGCGCGCCTGGACCCCGGGCGCGCCGAGCGCCTGCAGCCGCCGCCGCAGCTCCCCGGCGGCGCGGGTGGTGAAGGTCACGGCGAGCACGTTGCGCGCGTCGACCACGCCGCTCAGCACCGCGTACGCGATGCGGTGGGTGATCGCGCGGGTCTTGCCCGTGCCGGCCCCGGCGAGCACGCACACCGGGCCGCGCACCGCGAGGGCGACCTCGCGCTGCTCGGGATCGAGACCGGTCAGTACGTCCTCGGGTTGCAATCGCGTCTCCCAACGTGCGCCGGGGGCGGGGTGCTGGCATCATCCTTCCAGCACCGGGTCATCCGAATGCAATTCGGAAGTAAAGAAACGCCCCGGGGCGGTTACCCGGAACGATCAAGGTTCCGCCACAATTGGGACAGAAGTGAACTGTCGGAAGGGAACGGACTCGTGCGCTCAGCGGTGACTGTGGGATCCCTGGCGCTTGCCGCCGTCTTGCTGTCGGGTTCGCTCGCGCCCGCGCACGCGCAGCCGAGTCCGCCCGCCACGCCGACCCCCACCCCCACCGCGACCACCCAGCCGGACGGCAAGGGCCGCGCCACCCCCGACCCGGACGCCGGCATGACCGAGATCCCGCCGGGCGTGGTCGTGCGCACCGTCCGGTACGGCCGGCACGTGCGGCAGCGCATGGACGTCTGGTACCGCGAGGACGGGACCGTCCGCCCCGGCGTGTTCATCATCCACGGCGGCTGGTGGAACAGCGGCGACAAGCGCAGCATGGCCTCGATCGTGCGCGGCTACGTCGAGCAGGGCTACACGGTCTTTAACCTCAACTACCGGCTCTCCCAGGACGCGCCCTGGCCCGCGCAGCGGGTCGACACGCTCACCGCGATCCAGACCGCCCGCCGGTACGCCAAGCGGTTCGGGTTCGACCGCGACCGGTACGCGATCGTCGGCTTCTCCGCGGGCGGCCACCTCGCCGCGGCCGCGGGCACCTACGGCGCCGGCCGGCCGGGGCTCAAGGCCGTCGTGGGCGTCTCCCCGGTGATCTCCCCGATGACCGCGTTCGTCGACGGCGACGAGGGCGCGACCCCCGCGCAGCAGCGGCTGCGCCGCGCCGCCGTGGCGCTCGCGGGCAACTGCCTGCCCACCCGCCTGCGCTGTGAGAAGGTGTGGCGCAGCATGGAGGTGCCCTGGCACGCCGGCCCGGGCGACGCGCCGATGCTCACCCTGCACTCGCAGGACGAGTTCGTGCCGCCGTACCACAGCAGGCTGCTCAAGGAGCAGCTCAACAAGGCCGGGGTGCCGATGACCATCCGGGTGCTGCCGGGCAACGCGCACAGCACCGCGCTGTACCGGCAGCCGGGCGTGGCCGAAGGCGTGCACTCCTGGCTCGCCGCCCGGCTCGGCCCGCTGCCCGGCGAGGACGGCTGACGCCCTGCCTCCGTGCCCGGCGGCCGCGGGAACATCCGGCGCCCTCCGGGTGTTGCCACGGATCGCCAACGGAGGCAAAGGAACGTGAAAGGGATCCGGTCGTCATGACGCTCACGGTGTACACCACCAGCTGGTGCGGCCCCTGCAAGCGGCTGAAGAGCCAGCTCACCCGGGAGGGGATCAGCTTCCGCGAGATCGACGTGGAGCAGAACCCGGAGGCCGCCGAGTTCGTGATGAGCGTGAACAACGGCAACCGCGTGGTGCCCACCGTGGTGTTCCCGGACGGCACGGCCGCGACGAACCCGTCGGTCATGGAGGTCAAGGCCCGGCTGGCCGGCCAGGCCGTCTCGGGCTGACCCGGCCCGCCGGCCATCGAGGGCGGGCGGCGTCGGCCGGACCCGCCCGCCGCCGGGCCGCCGGACGCGGATCGCCGGCCGCCCGGGCCGGTGGCCGCTACCAGCCGCCCGGAAGCTGCCCGCCGTACCAGGTCTCGATGAGCCGCCGCGCGATCGAGACCTGGCCGGGCAGCAGCACCTCGCCGGACTCGACCGCCTCCCGCAGCTCGGTACGGCTCAGCCAGCGCGCCTCGGCGATCTCCGCCGGGTCGAGGCGCAGCTCCGGGGAGAGCGCCCGGGCGAAGAACCCGAGCATGAGGCTGCGCGGGAACGGCCACGGCTGGCTGCCCATGTAGTGGAGCTCGGTCACCGTCACCCCGACCTCCTCGGCGACCTCCCGCGCCACCGCCTGCTCCAGCGACTCGCCGGGCTCCACGAACCCGGCGAGCACCGAGAACCGGTTCTCCGGCCACCGCGGCCCGCGGGCGAGCAGGCACCGCTCGCCGTCGTGCACCAGCATGATCACCGCGGGGTCGACGCGCGGGAAGTGCTCGCTGCCGTCGGCCGGACAGACCCGCATGAACCCGCCCGCCGCGATCTCGGTGCGGGCGCCGCACCGCGGGCAGTGCTCGTGGGTGGCGTGCCACGCCTCCAGGGCGACCGCGGTCACCAGCAGCCCCGCGTCCCGGTCGCCGAGCAGCGCGCCCGCCCGGCGCAGCCCCTCCCAGCGCTCGCCCTCCGGCGCCTTGGCACGCACCGCGAAGTAGGCGACGCCGTCCTCGTCCACGCCGAGCAGGTAGCGGTCGCCGTCCGGCGCCTGCGACGGCGACACGAACACCAGCGCGGCGGTCTCCCCCTCGTGCCGCACCGGCGCGCGGCCGTCGGCGACGAGCAGCACCCGGGTGCGCTCGTCGGCCCAGGCGCGTTCCAGCCACGCGGTGTCGTTCCGCAGCGCGGCCGAGCGGTTGACGGTGCCGCGGGAGAGCAGCAACGGCCCCAGCAGTCGCTCCCTGACCTCCACGCCGCCCATCTTCGCGCACCCCGCGACGACTTGCGATGTCGGCCCACCGTTTGATCTTGGAATCGGGTTAGGATGCAGCAGGTTAGGTAAGCCTTACCTGCATTGGGAGCGCTGCGTTGCGGCTGTACCTCACCACGCTCAACCCGACCGACTCGGTCACCGCCGGGTTCCTGCCCGCCGCCGCCGCGCTGGGCTGGGAGGTGACGATCCTCACCGACCGGCCCGGCGAGTACGCCGGCGGCGACGCCGAGGTGATCGAGGCCGACGTGCGGGACGCGACCGCCGTGATCGACGCGATCGCGGCCCACCGTCCCCCGGACGTGATCTTCTCCAACTCCGACCACCTGCAGGCCGCGACCGCGCTCGCCGCCGCCTACTTCGGCCTGCCCGCCAAGGACTGGCGGGCCTGCCTCACCGCGAAGAACAAGGCGCTGATGCGGCGCGCGCTCGCCGCCGCCGGGGTGGAGACTGTCCGCTCGGCACGGCTGCGCCCGCACGCGCCGCCGCCGGACGGCCTGCCGTACCCGGTGGTGGTGAAACCCCGCGAGGGGGTGGCGAGCGAGGACGTGGTGCTCTGCCACGACAAGGCCGAGCTGATCCGGGTGGCCACCGACATCTGGACCCGGCGGCCGGGCGCCGTGCTCGTCGCCGAGGAGTACCTCGACGGCCCGCTGCGCACCCTGGAGACCCTTGGCGACGGCCGGAGCAGGCACGTGCTCGGCGGGTTCGCCACGCGCCTCGGCGCGCCGCCGCACTTCATCGAGGAGCGGCTCGACTGGGACCCGCGGGAGCCGACCGACCCGGAGATCGCGCACGTGCTGCGCGCCCTCGATGCGATCGGGGTGGGCCTGGGGGCCTGCCACACCGAGTACGTCGTGACCGGCGAGGGGCCACGAATCATCGAGGTGAACTACCGGGTCATCGGCGACAACTGCGACTTTCTACTCGCCGACCTGCTCGGCGTGCCGCTGCACGAGTGGATCCTGCGGGTGCACGCGGGCGACCCCGCCCCGCAGCCGCCGCCGCGGCCCGCCCGGCACGGCGTCGCGCTGAGCGTGGTCGCCGACCGGGAGGGCACGGTACGGCAGGCGCCGCCGGAGGGCGAGTGGCCGGGCGAGGTGCGGCTGTGGCACCGGCCGCTGCGCGCGATCGGCGACGAGATCCGGCTCACCCACACCAACCGGGACTACCTGGCGGTGATCCGCGCGGTGGGGCCGGACCGCGCCGCGGTGGACGACCGCATCGCGCGCTTCCTTGCGGAGCACCCGTGGGTGGTGCGATGACCGCGGCCGACGAGCGCGGCCCGCTGCCGGGCCGGGAGGCGTACCTCGCCCGCCGGGTGCTCGACGCGCTGCTGCGCGAGGACTACGGCGGCCTCGCCGGGCGGGTGTCGCGGGACCGCACCGGGGTCGCGCTCACCCTGCCCTCGGGCCGGCGGGTGCGGCTCGTGCCCGGCGGCCTGTTCCAGGACTTCGCCGTCGACCCGGACGACGCGCCCGCGCTGGCGGAGGTGCTCGCCGCGCTGGAGGCGGTCGCCTACCCGGCGGACGCGGCCGGGGTGGCGGCGTTCACCGAGGAGTGCCGGCAGGCGCTGCGCGCGCTCGAGGCGCACGACCGGGACCGGGAGCGCGTGCTCGCCCGGCTCGCGGGCCGGGGGCGGCTCACCCCCGCCGGGTACGACAGCCTCGCCGCGTTCCTCGACCACCCGGTCTACCCGACCGCGCGCTGCCGGTTCGGGCTGTCCGCGGCCGAGCTGCGCGCCTACGCGCCGGAGTTCGCGCCGGAGTTCCGGCTGCGCTGGGCGGCGGTGCCGGCCGAGCGGGTGGTGCGCGGCCCGGGCCGGGCCGAGGCCGAGCCGTGGTGGCCGTCGTTCCGCGACGCGGGCCTGCCCGAGGAGCTCGCCGCCACGCACACGCTGTTCCCGGTCCACCCGCTAACCGCGGGCACGGTGGGCGCCATCCCCGGCGTGGTGGTGGGCGAGGCGCCGTACCTGCCGGTGCGGCCCACGCTGTCGATGCGCACGGTCGAGGTCGCCGCGGCCGCGGGCCCGCCGGTCCAGCTGAAGCTGCCGCTGGTCACGAGCACGCTCGGGCTGCGCAACCGCCGGTCGATCAAGCCGGGCACGCTGCACGACGGGGCCGCCGCCGAGCGGCTGCTGCGCGCGATCGTGTCGCGCGAGCGCCTGCCGGTGGAGCTCGCCGACGAGCAGGCGTTCGCGCACGCCGGCCACGAGTACCTCGGCTGGCTGCTGCGGCGGCACCCGCCCGGGGAGATCGTCACGGTGGCCGCGCTGCCCGCGCCCGCGCCGGGCGGGGGCCGGGTGATCGACGAGCTGGCCCGCCGGCACTACGGCGGCGACGCCCGGGCGCTGCTGCGCGAGTACCTCACCCTGCTGCTCACCTGGAACGTGCGGCTGTTCGTCCGGTACGGCGTCGCCCTCGAGGCGCACCAGCAGAACCTCGCGCTCGTGCTCGGCCGCGGCCCGCTGCGCCTGCTCGTCAAGGACAACGACGGCCTGCTCGCCTCCCCGGACGCGCTCGCCGCGGCGGGCGTGCCGGTGCCGGAGTTCCGCGACGAGCGCATGCTCACCGACGACCCGCACGCGCTCGCCGACGTGTTCGTCACCATCACGCTGCACCTCGCCGCGGCGGCGATCGCGTTCGACGTCGCCGGGCGGCCCGGGGTGCACCTGGTGCGCGAGGCGCTCGCCGACGCGCTCGGCGAGCACGGCGGGCACTCGATGGCGCGGCTGCTGCGGGCCCGCACCCTCGACGCGGCCCGGCTGGTCGGCAAGTCGATGGTGACCGCGGGCACGCTCGTCGACAAGGCCCGCACCGGCGCGCGGGACGTGAACAAGTACTACGGCACGAGCGGCCCCAACTACCTGCGCCACCCACCGGCGGAGCCCGCCGTGCGCCGCTGAGCCGGGCGGCGCCGTATCACCGCACGCGACCCGTTCCACCCCCGCCCGCGACCTGAGTGATGTCGCCACGGGCACTACCCCGAGATCGCCATCCGTCCTTTACTTGAAGGGGTGCCTATGGACAGCCTCGTGCTCGACTCGCCCGTCGGCGTCGCCGAGCGGGCGTCGCTCGCCGCCCTGCTCCGCTGCTGCGTCCGGGAGGTGGCCGGGCCGCGCGGGAGGGTCTGGCCCGCCCGGCCGTACCTGCTGTGCGAGATCGGCGGCACGCTCATCCGGGCCCGCACGCACGGCGGCACCGCGGTGCGCGTGGCGGGCACGCCCGAGTGGCTGTGCGACGGGGCCTGGCGCCCGCTCGGCGCGGACCTGCTCACCCGCCTCGTCGTCGCCGAGCTCGGCGGGGGCAACGCCGAGTTCGCCGCCCAGGTCGCGGCGAGCCGGGAGACCACCGCCGCGCTGCTGAAGGAACGCGAGGGCGCCGACCCGCCGGCCGACCCGTGGCTCGCCTCGGAGCAGGCGCTGCTGTTCGGCCACCCGTTTCACCCGTCGCCGAAGGCGCGCGGCGGCGACGGCGCCGACCGGCTGCGGTACGCGCCGGAGGCGCACGCCCGGTTCCCGCTGCGGCTGCTCGCCGTACGCGACGACCTCGCCGCCGGAGAGGGCGAGACCGCGGTGCTCGACCGGCTCGGCGCCGCGCCCGACGGGTACACCCTGCTGCCCGCCCACCCGTGGCAGCTGTCGCTGCTCGCCGACGAGCTGGCCGCGCCGCTGCGCGACGGCCGGCTGCTCGACCTGGGCGACGCGCCGGGCACGGTGACCCCCACCTCCTCGGTGCGCACCGTGCACGACCCGGTCACCGGGCACTGCCTCAAGTTCAGCCTGAACGTGCGCATCACCAACTGCGTGCGCAAGAACTCCTGGTACGAGCTGATCGGCGCGGTCGAGCTCACCCGGCGGCTGCGGCCGATCTTCGCCGAGCTCGCCGAGGCGTTCCCGGGCACCCGCTGGCTCCCCGAGCCCGGCTACCGCTCGGCGGCGATCTCGCCGCGGCTGCTCGAGGGCCTCGGCGTGATCGTGCGGACCGGCCCGTGGACCGTGTGCGGCCCCGGGGTGACGCCGCTGCTCGCGGGCGCGCTCGCGCTCGGCGACGAGGAGCGGCGGCTCGCCGGCACGGCGGTGCCGGAGGCGGTGGCCGAGGCGCGGCGGCGCGACCCGGAGGGCTGGTGGGCCGCGTACGTGGACCGGGTGGCCCCGCCGGTGCTGGAGGCGTACTTCCGGCACGGCGTGGTGCTCGAGCCGCACGTGCAGAACGTGCTCGTCGGCGTGGACGCCGCCGGCATGCCCGCCGAGGTGATCTTCCGTGACATGGAGGGCACCAAGCTCGTCGCGGGCCGCCACGACCTTTCCGGGCTGCCGGACCGGGTCGCCGAGGCGCTCACCTACGACACCGCGCGCGGCTGGAACCGGGTCGTGTACTGCCTGGTGGTGAACCACCTCGCCGAGATCGCCGCGACCGTGGCCGGGCCGGAGGCCGACCCCGCCCCGCTGTGGGCGATCGCGCGCGAGCGCCTCGCCCGCTACGCCGACCGCGCCGGGTGGCCGCGGCCGCTCGCCGATCTGCTCGCCGGGGCCCCGCTCCCGGCGAAGGCGAACCTCTCGGTGCGCTGGGCCGCCGCGCCCGACCGCGCGGCGGGCTACGTGCCGATCGCCAACCCGCTCGCCGGCGCCGCCTGAGCCCGGCCGCCGCCCGTGCTACCGACCCAAGGAGGCACCCGCGCATGACCCCGCCCGCACCGCCGCCCGTGACCGCCTCGGACGCGCTCGCCGAGCTCGCCGGGCGGCTCGCCGCCGCCGGCGCGCTGCCCGCGTACGTCTACGACCTGCCCGAGCTCGACCGGCACGCGGCGGCGGTGCGGGCCGCGCTGCCCGGGGTGGAGCTGTGCTACGCGGTGAAGGCGAACCCGGACCCGGAGCTGCTGCGCACGCTCGCGCCGTATCTGGACGGCTTCGAGGTGTCGAGCGGCGGCGAGGTGGCGCACGTGCGGTCGCTGTTCCCGGAGGCGCGGCTGGCGTTCGGCGGGCCGGGCAAGACCGACGCCGAGCTCGCCCTCGGCGTCTGGCGGCTGCACGTGGAGAGCCCGCACGAGCTGCGCCGCCTCGCCCGGATCGCCGGGCCGGCGGGGGCGGACGTGCTGCTGCGGGTCAACCTCAAGGCCTCGATCGACGGCGCGGCGCTCGCCATGGGCGGCGGGGCCACCCCGTTCGGCATGGACGAGGACGGGGTGGCCGAGTGCCTGCGGATTCTCGACCGCGCCCCGCACCTGCGGCTGCGCGGGGTGCACGCCCACCTGGCGAGCGGGCTCGACGCGGCCCGCATGCTCGGCCTCGCCGAGCAGGTGCTCGGCTACGCCCGCGGCCTCGGCCTCACCGAGGTGAACCTCGGCGGCGGAATGGCGGTCGACTACCGGAACCCGGCCGCGCGCTTCGACTGGGCCGGCTACGGCCGCGGGCTCGCCGCGCTGCGCCGGCCGGGCGAGGTGCTGCGCGTCGAGCCGGGGCGGGCGCTCACCGTGTACTGCGGCCACTACCTGACCCAGGTGATCGACGTCAAACGGGTGCACGGCGAGACCTTCGCGGTCGTCACCGGCGGCACCCACCACCTGCGCACCCCGGTCACCAAGGGCCACGACCAGCCGTTCACCGTGCTGCCCGGCCCGGGCTCCGACGGCCCTAGGGTGCGCGACGAGCGCGTCACCGTGGTCGGCCAGCTGTGCACGCCGAAGGACGTGTTCGCCCGCCGGGTGCCGGTCGCCGAGCTCGCCGTGGGCGACGTGGTCGCGTTCGCCATGGCGGGCGCCTACGCGTGGAACATCTCCCACCACGACTTCCTCATGCACCCCAAGCCGGGCTTCCACTACCTGCGGTGAGGCGGCCTAGGCGAGCGGCACGGTCTCGATGAGCGCGGCGAGGCCGGCGGCGTCGAGCAGGTCGACCGGGCGCACGGTGCGGTTGTACCGGACGTAGTGGAACGCGGCGCTCACCCGCTCCAGCGGCACCTTGGCGAGGTCGGCCCAGGCGAGCCGGTAGGCGGCGAGCTGCACGCTCGCGGCGCGGGCGGCCTCGCCGCGGGGCATCTCGCCGGTCTTCCAGTCGACCACGACGTACCCGTCGCCCTCGCGGAACACCGCGTCCATGCGGCCGCGCACCAGCTGGCCGCCGATCACGGTCTCGAACGGCACCTCCTGGGCGATGGGGCGGCGGTCGGCCCACTCGCTCTGTTCGAACCGGGCCTGCAGCTCGCTCAGCTCGGCCTCGACGTCGGTGAACTCGTCGTCGTCCGCGGCGGGCAGCTCCAGGTCGTCGATGAGCCGCTGCTGCCCCCACCGGGTCTCCAGCCAGCGGTGGAACGCGGTGCCGCGGCGGGCGAGCGGGGCCGGGCGGCGGGGCACCGGCCGCCGGATCCGGCGGGCCAGCTCGCGCGGGTCGGCGGCGAGCGTGACCAGCGAGGACACCGACAGGTGGGCGGGCAGCTCGACCAGGCCGCCGCCGCGCCGGGCGAGCTGCTCGCGCTCACGCAGCAGCAGCTCGACGTCCCGGGCCCAGGCGAGCATGCGATCGGCCTCCTCGCCGACCGGGGCGACCGCGACCACGTCGTCGGCGAGCGCCTCCTCGACCATGCGGGCGCCCTCGAGCACGGCCTCGTGCCGGGGGCCGCCCGGCGGGGCGGGCCAGCGCGCCTCGACCGGCTCGGTGAGCAGCGGGTTGCGCTCGTCCTCGGTGGCCTCCCCGGTGGGCTCGGCCCAGCGCTCGACCTCGGCCCCGGCCTCGACGATCTCCCGCAGGAACCGGGACGGCTCCAGTGGCCGGGAGGAGGCGCCCCACCGGTAGCCGGAGGCGATGAGCAGGTAGTGGGCGCGGGTGACCGCGACGTAGGCGAGCCGCCGCTCCTCGAGCAGGTCCCGCTCCCGGCACTGCTCCTCGAAGGCCTCCAGGTCGGCCTTGTCGAGGCTCGCCAGCGCGGGCAGGTCGGCCGCGTCCCCGCGCAGGTGGTACGGCAGCTTGCGGGGGTTCTGCGTCCACCGCGAGTTGGTCACCGGCGTGGCCGGGAACACGCTGCCGCGGGCGAGCGTGCCCTTGCGGGTGGTCGCCTCGGACAGCCCCGGCACGATCACCACCGGCCACTCCAGGCCCTTGGCCGCGTGCACGGTCATCAGCTTGACGCTGTCGCTCTCGCCGACCCGGCCCGCCTCGAGGCCGAACTCCTCGGTCTCGGCGGCCTTGAGGTAGGCGAGGAACGCGCCGAGCGTGGCGTCCTCGGAGTCGCCCGCGAACCGGGCGGCGGCGTCGAGGAACGCGTCGAGGTCGGCGCGGGCGGCCTGGGCGCCGCCGCCGCGGGCGACGACCTCGACGTCGAGGCCGAGGCGGCGCTCCACCTCGGTGATGAGGTCGGGCAGCGGCTGCCCGGCGCGGGCGCGCAGCGCCCGCAGCTCCATCGCGAGCCGGGGCAGGCGCTCCTGGGCGAGCGGGGAGAACCGGGCCCGCCACTCGGGCCGGTCGGGCAGCTCGTCGAGCGCGTCGACGAGGCTGCCGCGCTCGGCGTTGAGCTCGGCGACCGCCTGCTCCAGCGGGTCGGGCCCCTCGCCCGCCCCGGTGGCGGAGCCGTTCCCGGACGCGGCGGCCGCGGCCGGATCGCCGGCCTCCCCCTCCTCCTCGCCGGCGTCGCCGCGCAGCTCCCGGTCGAGCTCGCGGGCGCACTCGCCGAGGAGCTGCAGATCCCGGGGGCCGATCCGCCAGCGGGGGCCGGTGAGCAGCCGGACCAGCGCGTCGCCCGCGCTCGGGTCGTAGAGCACGCGCAGCGTCGCCACGATGTCGGCCACCTCGGGCACGGTGAGCAGGCCGCCGAGCCCGACCACCTCGACCGGGATGCCGCGGGCCTCCAGCGCGCGGCGCAGGATCGGGAACTGGGCCCGCTTGCGGGCGAGCACCGCGATGTCGCGGGGCCGTACCGGCTCGCGGCCGTCCTCGGCCCAGGGCAGGCCGTCGGGGGCGAGGTCGTGGCCGATCAGCCCGGCCACGCCCGCGGCGATCCACTCGGCCTCCTCCTCGGCCGTGGCGTGGAACGCGGCGATCACCCGGCCGCGCCCGGCGCGGGACTCGCCGGGCCGCAGCACCGGCACCTCGCTCAGCTCGCGGCGCAGCGGCTCCTGCACCCGGGCGGCGACCTGCAGCACCCGCTCCCCGTTGCGGAAGCTCGTCGACAGCTTGCGCACGCTCGCCGGGGTGCCGTCGGCCTTCGGGAAGTCGGCGGGGAAACGGCGCAGGTTGCCGGAGGACGCGCCGCGCCAGCCGTAGATCGACTGGCAGGGGTCGCCGACCGCGGTCACCGGGTGGCCGCCGCCGAACAGCGCGCGCAGCAGCACGAGCTGGGCGTGGCTGGTGTCCTGGTACTCGTCGAGCAGCACCACCGCGTACCGGCCGCGCTCGATCGCGCCCACCTCCGGGTGGCGTACCGCGATGCGGGCGGCGAGCGCCATCTGGTCGCCGTGGTCGATCACCTCGCGCTCGCGCTTGACCCGGATGAACTCCTCCACCAGCGGCAGCAGCTGCTCGCGCGCCCGCTGGGTGTCGAGCGGCTCCCGCTGCGCCTTGGTGGGGCGGCGCACCGCGGCGAGCAGGCGCTCCAGCCACTCGCCGACCTCGCGCACCCGGTCGGGCTCGCACAGGTGCTCGGCGAGCTCGCCGGCGAGCTCGAGCACGGCCGCGGTGACCGCGGCGGGGCCGAGGTCGACCTTGTCCATCGGCCCGTCGTACCGGCCCACCACCCCGGCGGCGAGCTGCCAGGCGATCGCCGGGCTCACCAGCCGCATCGTGGGCTCCAGGGCCTCGCGCAGCGCGTGGTCGGTGACGAGCCGGGCGGCGTACGCGTGGTAGGTGGCGACGGTCGGCTCGCCGTCGAGCAGCTCCTCGGGCACGACCCCGGCCTTGGCGAGCCCGGCGAGCCGCTTGCGCACCCGGGTGGCGAGCTCGGCCGCGGCCTTGCGGGTGAAGGTGAGGCCGAGCACCTGCTCGGGCCGTACGTGGCCGTTGGCGACGAGCCAGACCACGCGCCCGGCCATGGTCTCGCTCTTGCCGGAGCCCGCGCCCGCCATCACCACCATGGGCTCGAGCGGCGCCTCGATCACCGCGGCCTGCTCGGGGGTGGGCGGGTGGATGCCGAGCCGCTCGGCGAGCTGGTGCGGCCTCAGCACACGTGCCCCCCGTCGTCGTTCACCGGGCAGCTCGTCTTCACCGCGCAGGTACGGCAGCCGTCGTTCACCCGCGCGGTGAACGTGGGCCGGGTCATGCCGGTGGCGACGTCCCGCACGAGGTCGCGCGCCCAGTCCGGGTCGGGGTCGTCGGCGAGCGGGCGCTGGCGCTGCTCCTTCACCCCGCCGCTGCCCGCGGCCTTGCCGACCTGCACGAGCGCGGCCCCGCCCGGCTCGGCCCGCAGCCCCAGCCGGGTGAACGCGCCGAGCAGCGCGGCGAGCTGGTAGACGCCGAGCTGCGGGTGGCGCTCGAGCTCGGCCTCGGTCGGCTTCGCCGCGCCGGTCTTGATGTCGATGATCACCGGGCGGCCGGCCTCGTCCCGCTGGATGCGGTCGACCCGGCCCTGGATGCGCACGTCGTCGCCGAGCATCACGGCGAACGCCTGCTCGGCGGCGACCATGCCGGAGCGGTTCTCCTCGTGCCACCGGGCGAACCGGGCGACCATCTGCTCGGCGAGCTCGCGCTGCTTGCGGTTGAACCACACCCCGCCGAAGTCGAGCCGGTCCCACACCTCGTCGAGCCGCTTGGCGAGCGTCTCGGCCGGGTCGTCGGCGGCGGCGAGCGCGGCGAGCGCGTGGATCACCGAGCCGAGGCCGCGGGCCGGGTCGCCCGCGGTGGCGCCCACGGCGTGCTCGAGCAGCCAGCGCAGCCCGCACTTGGTGAAGCTCTCCACCCACGACGGCGAGATCACCACCACGCCGCCGGGCCACTGAAGCGGCCGGTCGTCGGAGATCGGGGTGAGCGCGTACCACTCGGACGGCGCCGCGCCGGGCACGCCCGCCTTGGCGAGCCGGGCGAGGTGGCGCGCGGCGGCCCGCCGTACCGGCTCGGGGCGGTCCGGGTCGCACACGGCGGCGCGCAGGTCGGCGACGAGCGCGGACATGGTGAGCCAGCGGGAGTCCTCGTCCACCGTCGCGGGCTCGATCTCGTCCGGGAGCAGCTCGGACAGGAAGCGGGACGGCCGCTGCTCGCTGTCCTCCCCGCCCACCGCGGTGACGACGAGCCTGCGGCGGGCGCGGGTGACCGCCACGTAGAACAGCCGCCGCTCCTCGGTGAGCATCTTGGAGACGAGCGCGGCCGCGGCCGGGGCGGTGCCGGCGCCGCGCCCGGGCGGCGCGTCGGCGGGCCGGCGCGGGGCGACCTCGATCGACGACCCGCCGGCGAGCTCGACCAGCTCCTCGACGCCGAGCAGGGAGCCGCGCAGCCGCAGGTCGGGCCAGGTGCCCTCCTGCACGCCCGCGACCACGACCACGTCCCACTCCTGGCCCTTGGCGCGGTGCGCGGTGAGGATGCGCACCGCCTCGCCCTCGGGGGCGTGCTCGGCGAGCGTGTCGCCGGGGATCTCCTGGGAGGACAGGTCGTCGAGGAAGACCTCCACCCCGGCCTTGGGCATGCGGTCGGCGAACCGGGCGGCCTGGTCGAAGAGCGCCACCACCGCGTCGAGGTCGCGGTCGGCCTGGGCGCCGCGCACCCCGCCCGCGAGGCTCAGCTCGGTCCACCGCTCGGCGAGGCCGCTCGCCTGCCACACCTCCCACAGCACCTCCTCGGCCCCGGCGCCGCGGGCGATCGCGGCGCGGGCGGTGGCGATGAGCCGGGCGACGCGGCGGGCGGGCGCGACCACGTTCTCGCCCGCCCGGGCCGCCACGGTGATCAGCTCGCGCTCGTCGCGGAGCGCGGCGACGAGCATCTCCTCGGGCGGCCGCGCCGCCTCGCCGAACGCCTCCTGCTCGGCGGCGCGCAGCGCGCGGCGGAGCCGGCGCACGCCGATCGCGTCGGAGCCGCCGAGCGGGCCGGTGAGCAGCTCCTCGGCGGTGGCGGCGTCGAGCCGTTCCGGGCGGGCGGCCACGGTGAGCAGCGTGATGAGCGGCCGGACCCCGGGCTCGCCGACGAGCGGCACCTCGTCCCCGGCGACCACGACCGGCACCCCGGCGCCGACGAGGGCCCGCCGCAGCGTCGGCAGCTGCCGTACGGCGGAGCGCACCAGCACCGCCATGCGCGACCAGGGCACGCCGTCGAGCAGGTGGGCGCGGCGCAGCGTGTCGGCGACGACCGCGGCCTCCTGGCTCTCGCTGTCGGCGATCACCACCCGCACCTCGCCGGGCGCCGTGCCGGGAGCGGGCACGAGGTCGCGGAAGCCGTCCCGGCCCGCCGCGGTCCCCGGGGGCACGGGCAGCCGCCGGGCGATGCGGCGGGAGGCGGCGAGCAGCTCCGCGCCGGCGCGGCGGCAGGTGCGCAGCGCGATCACCGGGGCCGGGTCGCCGGTGCGGGTGCGGAACCGCTCGGGGAAGCGCATGATGCCGCGCACGTCGGCGCCGCGGAAGCCGTAGATCGACTGGTCGGGGTCGCCGACCACGATGAGGTCGCGGCCGTCCCCGGCGAGCCGGTGGAGCAGCTCCTCCTGGGCCGGGTCGGTGTCCTGGTACTCGTCGACGACGACGAGGTCGTAGGCGGCGCGCTCGCGCCGCAGCACCTCGGGGTCGGCGAGCAGCGCGGCCGCGGCGCGGATCAGCTCGGCGTAGTCGAGCGTGGGCACCGGGTCGAGGTCGAACCGGGCGGCGTACCGGAAGGCGAACTCGCCCGCCGCGACCCAGTCCTCCCGGCCGTGGCGGCGGCCCAGCTCGATCAGGTCGCGGCCGTCGAGGCCGCGTTCGGCCGCGCGGGCGAGCAGGTCGCGCAGCTCCTCGGCGAAGCCGCGGGTCTTGAGCAGCTCGCGCATGTCCGGCGGCCAGTGTCGGGCGCCCTCCTCCAGCTCGCCGTGGAGCAGGCGGCGCACCTCGAGCAGCTGCTCGGGGCCGGTGAGCAGCCGCGGCGGCGGCTCGCCGAGCAGCACGGCGCGGCGGCGCAGCAGCGCGTAGGCGTAGCTGTGGAAGGTGAGCGCGAGCGGCGTGCGCGTGGTGCGGCGCATGCGCGCGGTGATCCGGTCGCGGAGCTCGCCCGCGGCCTTGCGGCTGAAGGTGAGCACGAGCACGCGTTCGGGGTCGAGGCCGCGGTGCTCCACCCGGTGTGCGACGCTCTCCACGATCGTGGTGGTCTTCCCGGCCCCGGGGCCGGCGAGCACGAGCAGCGGGCCGCCCGGATGCTCCACCACCGCCCGCTGGTGCTCGTCGAGCACGATGGCGGGCTCTCGCCCCAGGCCCCCGCGCCGCACCAGGCGGTAGGTCTGACCACTCACGACACAGTATTCCAGCAGACCACGGCGGTTGATCGTGCAACTTCAGGGATAGCGGATCACCCTACTCCCACCCGCCATCCGCCGGCAGCCGCGACACGCCGCTCCCGCCGGACAAAAACGGCACGCCAGTCAAAATCCGCAACCCGCGGCACGCGCCTGCCCTGCACCCGACGATGCGAGGCGGCATCGCCACGTCACTGGCCCGCGCCCGCCGTCACCCCACGGGAAGACCTGGGATCCCGCCTGTACGTGAACCGGCCCCCGCCACCGCGGGCCACGGCCCGGCCGGCGCGGCGCGACCACCGGCGGGAGAGCATGCCGAAGACCCTGGCGCAGGGCCACGGTGACAGCGCGCCGTGCGCAGGGCGGCGAAGGTCCTGTGGCCCGCCGCCCGCGGTTCACCTGCGATCCACAGCCGTGCGAAACGATCCGGTACGCCGCCACGGCCCCCGCCGCGGATCGCGGCCGGTTCAGCGTGAGGCGACCGGCCGGCCGCGGCATGCCGGGCACCCCTTACGCGGCCCCGGGGATCACCCGGCACCCGGCGGCCGCGCCGTACCCGGGCGGCGAAGCCCGTGACGCCCGCGCCGCCGGCGCGGGCCGTACCCGGCCCGGGGTCAGCTCGGCCGCCAGACGTGGTCGACGAGGCGGACGGTGGCCTTGCCGTCGTCGTGCGGGGCGTGGCGGCGGGCGAAGGAGGCGTAGCGCTCGGCGTACGCGGCGGCGACCCGGTCGATCGAGCGCAGCGCGTCGACCACCTCGGCCTGCTCGAACAGCAGCGGGCCCGGGGCCTGGGTGGACAGGTCGAGGTAGAGGCCGCGGACCTCCTGGAACCGGTCGAGGTCGGGGGCGTACAGCAGGACCGGCCGGCCGGTGACGACGAAGTCGAACATCACCGCCGAGTAGTCGGTGATGAGCACGTCCGCCACGAGCAGCAGCTCGGTGACGTCCGGATAGGTGGTGACGTCGAGCGCGAACGCCGCGCCGCCCGGGCCGGCGGCCTTCGCCTTCGCCTTGGCCTTCGCCATCGCGGCACGCCGGGCGAGCAGCTTCGGGCTCGGCCGGGTCTCCTCGGGCCCGATCGGCGGCAGCGGCACCGAGTCGAAGGCCATCGCCTTCGCCGCGGCCGAGTCCGGCGCGGCGAGGCCCGGCGCCGACGGGTAGGCCTGCAGGTAGTGGCCGCGGACGAGCAGCACGTGGTCGTGGCCGATCGCCTTGCGCAGCTCGGTGAGGTCGAGGCGGAGCGAGGAGTTCTTCCGGTCGTTGTCCCGCGCGGTGGGCGCGTACAGCACGATCCGCTTGCCCTCGGGCAGGCCGAGCCGGCGCCGCACCGCCGCGGCGAGCGCCTCGCGGTCCCCGGCCACGAGCAGGTCGTTGCGCGGCAGCCCGCACTCCAGCAGCTCGCCCTCGTACCGGAACGCCCGGCGGAGGATGCGCGCCGCCCACGGGCTCTGCGCGACGAGCAGGTCCCAGTTGCGCACCTCGGCGGCCTGCCGGTACCACACCGGCGGCCGCGGCACCCGCGACATGTGCGGCTGGTCCACCCCGACGCGCTTGACCGGGGTGCCGTGCCAGGTCTGCACCACCACCTGGTCGTCGCGGGCGCGGAACCAGGGCGGCAGCATCGAGTTCGTCACGATGTACTTGGCCCGGGCGAGCGCCTCGTAGTGCTCGCGCCCGCCCTCGCGCACTACCCGCGGGGTGATCCCGTGGCCGAGCCCGAGCGCGGCCGAGTCGGGTGGGGTGAACGCGCCGTCGCGGACCACCCAGATGTGCTCGCGGTCGTCGCCGCGGCGCAGCCGTTCCTCGTAGATCGCGCGCGGGCTGTCGGCGTACCACCGGCCGTCGAAGGAGACGTACACGGTCGCGTCCCACGGCTCGCGGGAGCGCTCGGCCGGGTAGAACACCCGGCGCAGCGACCAGTCGCCCGCCGCGCCCTTCTCGTCGTCGGGGATCTTCTCGGCGACGACGAGGATCGGCACGTCGAACCGGGTGGACACGATCCGGTAGCTACGGCCGGCGATCTCCACCGGCGACTCGTCGAGGCCGGCGAGCGCGGGGTGGGAGAACCGCACCGGCACGCTCACCGCCCGGCCCTTCGCGGTCGTGCCGGTGACCGTCATGTGCCACACGCCGCTCGGCAGCACCACGGTGCCGCCGAACCGCGGCATCGCCCCGGGGGCGAACCGCGCGGTGAACCGGGTGCCCTCCCGGGTGAGCGGCACGTGGAAGACGAGGCCGGAGGTGTGCCGCAGCACCAGCTCGCGCGGGCCGGGATCGGGGTCCGGATAGTCGCCGGTGAGGGTGAGCGTGCCGCTGCGCCCGTCCCCGTCCACCTGCCAGGTCGCGGAGGTGATGAACGGCCGGATGCGGTACGCGGCGATCGTCGCCCGGTCGCGCCGGTCCCGCAGCACCGCGATCTCCCGCTCGCCGACCAGCAGCCGGGCCTCGGCCTCGTCGGTGAGCTGGACGGACGCGGCGGGCAGGCCCTTCGGCTCCACCCACAGCCGGCGCACCTCGCGCTCCTTGAGCAGGCTCTGCGCGGGCAGCTCGAGGGAGAACCGGGTGCCGCCGGTGACCGGGGTGAAGTCGGCGGCGACGCGGTAGCCGCCGAGCCGGGCGCGGCCCTTGGTGATCGGGCGGCCCGGCAGGAAGCCGACGAGCTCCACGGTGTCCCCGTCGAGCGCGGCCGACAGCAGCTCGGCCCGGGTCGGCTGCAGCACGACCTGCAGGGCGCGGTCGGAGGTCCACACCGGCCGCACCCACAGGCCGGGCTTCACCTCACGGCCGTCCGGGCGCTCGGTACGGCCCTGCACGGGACCGCGCAGCGGTCCGGTGGCGCGGGCCGCCCGGCTCCAGATCACGATCTCGGCCCGCCAGGTCGTGGTGTCGCGCACGATCGCCCGGCCGCGCAGCACCCGCTTGGCGCCGCGCACCACCGCGCGGATCCCGGCCCGCCAGCGCAGCGCGATCGGGTTGAGCTCGGCGACGAAGCCCGCCCACTCGTAGTTGCAGCCCGGCTCGGCCGCCCCGTGGTTCACCTGGGGGCGGTGGATCCGGGTGGTCCGCATCGTGATCGGCGGCAGCCAGCGCGGGCCGTACAGCCGCACCCGGGCCCGGTTGAACCGGCGGCTGCGCACCGAGAGGCCGGCCAGGTAGGCGTGCCCGGTGATCCGCAGCCGCCCCTCCCGGGTCCAGGAGATCTCGTCGATCTGGGTGACCGGGACCAGGTCGGCGCGGCGCAGCCGCAGCAGCGACGGCGAGGTGCCCTCGGGCAGCTCCACCGGCGGCTCGGCGTACCAGCGCAGGCCGCGGCGCACCCGGCGGAACGGCTCGGTCTGCGCGGCGGCGAGCTTCGCCAGGTCCTCGCTCTCGGCGAGCTCGGTGGGGTCACGGGTCTCGATCAGGTGGTAGGCGAGGCGGCGCATCACCGGAAGGGCGCGCTTGACCCGCGGCTCCACCGTGGCGAGAAAGGGGCGCAGCGCCGCGATCGCCTCCCGCCGTCGTTCCGGGCCGCGCCGGGCCGCGCTGTCGAGCCGGGCGCCGATCGGCCCGCAGAGCACCTCGGTGTGCAGGCGGCGGCGATCCGCGCGGGAAAGCCCGGTGGTGTCGACCGCTGAGATCAGCCCTTCCAGCGCCTCTCCCCGGTCGAAGAGATCTTGGACGGCCCGCAACCGCTCGGCGAGTAGGTCGCCTTGCCGGACGGGCGTCGCGCCGGTGGGCATGCGGAGGGGCACCACCTTTCGGAAACACTCGGGTATACCGGTATTCCCCCGATGGTAATGCCGGTACTCGTGTTCACGACGGACCGCCGTGCCACCGGGCGCGGGACATGTCGGCGCGTTCCCCGCGCAGCGGCGTCCCCTCCTGCCGCCACCTGCGCAGACACTGCTGCTCGTGACCGCGCGGCGGGCTGCCGTCGCTGCGCACGACACGCCACCAGCAGACGGCGCCGCCCCACAGCGCCATCACCCGGCCGACCTGGCGGGGGCCGCCCTCACCGAGGTACTCGGCGATGTCGCCGTACGACATCACCCGGCCGGGTGGGATGCGCTCGACCACCTCGAGCACCCGCTCGACGTACTCCGGTCGCACGCCCGCTCCGTTCTCCCCGGTGCCCCGGCCGCGTCGGCCTTCTCCGGCCGGTCAGCGGCCCGTCACTCGCTCCACTGGGCCGGGCCGGCCGCGAGGATCTCGTCGATCTTGCCGAATTCGTAGACGTGGGAGCCGCTCACCTGCTCGACCACGCCGTCGCGGAGGCGGTAGAACTCGCCGTCCTCCCCCACCAGGCGCCCGCCGAGCGCCTCGGAGAGGCGGACGAGCTGGGCGACCTGCCAGTCGGACACCGGCTCCCCGGTCACCGAGCCGGAGTCGTCCTCCGACCGCCGCCAGGAGGCGACCAGGTGCTCGTCGTCGGCGTGGCGCGCCACGATCTCCACGCCGTCCTGAGATCCGCGCACCGCGAACCCCGCCTCCGTCACCGCCGGTTCGGCGAGTTCGGCGTAGGCGAGCGGAGAATCACGTTCCACGCGCAGCTGGTATCCCATGTGCCGCGACGATAGCGAACCACCGCGCCGGGCCACGGCGGAAACGCGGCACGCCGTCGAAACGCAGCAGAACTGGTTTCAAACCGCCACCGAAGAGCGCCCGAATCGCGGCCACATCGTGATCAACCGCGTTCCGAACGGCGGACCAGGATGAGCACCCCGCCCGCGAACGCGGCGAGGCCGAAGGCCACGCCGAGGCCGTAGGCCCACATGCGGAACGGGTCGGGGCCCGGGGGCTCCGGCTCGGGCGCGGCCGTTCCGCCGCCGAACCGCAGGCTCTCGTCCACCGGCAGGCTCACCCGGTGGCCGGCGAGCTGCGCGGCCCGCTCCAGCGCGGCCGCGGCGTCCACCGTGCCGAACCCCACCCGGTCGTCGTATCCCGCCTCCGGGCGGTTCCGGGTGCTCGAGGTGAGCGCCTGGGCGACCAGCTCGGGCCGCAGCCCGGGGTGCCGGGCCTTGATCAGCGCGACCACGCCGCCGACGAGCGCGGCCGCGGCGTCGGTCGAGCTGACCGTGGTGCGGCCGCCGCGCGAGCTCGCCACCGGCACGTCCACCCCGGGGGCGGCGACCAGCACCGACAGGTTGTCGCTGCTGAACTCGGCGGGCCTGCCGTCCCGGTCCACCGCGGCCACGCCGATCACGCCGGAGTAGCCCGCCGGGAACCGCCAGTACGAGGTGCCGTTCTCCTTGCTCGGCTCGCTCGCGCCGTCGTCGCCCACCGAGGCCACCACCGGCACGCCCCGGGCGAGCGCGTAGGCGACGGCCTCGCCGGCGATGCGCTGCGCGCCGTACCGGCCGTTCGGCACGACGATCACCGCGGCGTCGTGGCTCACCGCGTACCGGACCGCCCGGGCGAACTCGGCGTCCGCGGGGCCGCCGGGCAGCATCGTGGTCTCGCCGAGCTCCACCGCGATCGGGATCGACAGGATGCGCGCCTCGGGCGCGACCCCGGAGAGCGCGCCGTCCTTGCCCGAGCCGGCGATGAGCGAGGCCATCCGGGTGCCGTGCTCGCCCACCGGGGAGCGCAGGTCCCCGTAGAAGAACCCGGACAGGTCGGGGCCTTCGGTGACCTTGCCCTTGAGCTCCTTCACCGAGGTGCGCACCCGGGTGTCGAGCAGCGCCACGGTCACCCCGGCCCCCTTGCCGAGGCGCCAGGCCCGCTCCACGTTGAGCGCGTCGAACACCCACCGCTGCTCCTCGCGGATGTCGGCCCCGGCCCGCGCCGCGGCGGCGGACGGCGCGCCGGTGACGAGCGCGGCGAGCACGGTGGCGGTGGCCGCGGCGAACGCCCTCGGCAGGGCTCGCGGCCGGGCCCTCCGCGGCCCCGGCCGGGCCGGCACGCGTCCGGTCAGCAGGCTCCTCAGCACACGTTCCCCTGGGTGCAGCGCGGTACGTCGGGCGGCCGGCCGAGCGCGCGGGCGATCTGGCCGCCGATCGTCTGGGCGACCGGCCACAGCTCGCTGTGCAGGATCTCCTCGGGCGGCACCGCCTGGCGGGTCCGCCCGTCGGTGTACCCGGAGGTGGTGAAGACGATGTACGGCCCGGTCGCGGTCCAGCCGGTGCGCTGCCGCTGGGCCGCGCCGAACTTCTCGGTCACCGTGCCGGGGAACGCCACCGGGCGCACCCCGACCCGGTCGTCGATCGGGAGCTTCGTCGCCGCCTCGATGCGGGCCTCCTCGTCGCGGAGCACGGCGACGCCGACGGTGATGGCGTAGGCGGCGGACTGGTCGACGTAGGTGGCGCGCAGCAGGGTGCGGCAGCCGTACTCCTCGAGCACCCCGGCGACCGGCGCGTCGAGCCCGCCGCGGCAGCTCGTCTCGGGGGCGATGCCGACCCGGCGGGCGACCCTTTGGGTACGGCCGAGCCCGGTGTACTCCACCTCGGAGGGGAAGATGCGGGTGGCGGGCCAGCTGTGCCAGCGGCGCGCCACGTCCTTGCGCACGTACTCGGCGCGCTCGGCCGCGGTGAGCGGCCGGGACCGGGTCTCCCGGAGCAGCCCGACGGTGCCGAGCAGCACGTCGGTGGCGGCGACGACGAGGATCACCCCGATGAGGGCGAGGAACAGGCCGCGACGGCGCACGCCCTGCCGCAGCTCCTCGCGCTCGCGGGCCTCCTGCGCGGCCCGGGCGGCCTCGCTCCGCCGCAGGCCGGTCGTCCAGATCCGGCCGGTCCCCCCGCGGTCGCGGGGGCGCCGGTCCGGCACGAGGTTCGGCGCCCGCGTGCCTGAGCCGCGAACGGGCCACGGCGCGCCGCGTCGGCCCTTCGCCCCCTCAGGCTTCATACTCCGATGCTACGTCGATAGCGCGGGCCGTTGGGGTTCCCGCAATTCCTGGGACACCCGGGGTGTCCGGCGTCGCATGCGGCGGATGAGCACGAGCAACACGGCGAAGCAGGCGAGCGCGCCGAGCCCGGCGGCGACCGCGATCCCGCCGAACAGCGCGATCTTGCCGCGGTCGCGGTGCACCACCTGGATCGGGCCGGTGCGCACCGGCACGTCCGCCTCCGGCTTGATCGGCCGGTCCGGGTCCTGCACCCCGGGCCCGCTCGCCACGTGCCGGTGCCGGGCGAGCAGCGCGGCGTGCCGCAGCGCCAGCGCCGCGTTCACCACGCCGAACCCGGTGCCCGGGTCGTAGCCGCCGCGGGGCCGGCCGCGCGCCCCGGCGGTGATCGCCTGGGCCACGAGCGCGGGCGACATCTTCGGGTACCGCGACTTGATCAGCGCGGCCACCCCGGAGACGAGCGCGGTCGCCTGCGAGGTGCCGCGCCCGATCCAGTACTCGTCCCCGGGCCCGGCCCCGAGCACGTCCACGCCGGGCGCGGCCACGGTGACCAGCGAGTTGCGGTTGGAGAACGAGGCGCGCCGCTGCGACTTGTCGGCCGCCGCCACCGAGATCACCCCGGGCAGCGACGCCGGGTAGGAGTAGGGCGCGTGCCGCTTGCCCGCGCCCTCGTTGCCCGCGGCGGCGACGAGCACCACGCCCTTGGAGATCGCGTACCGGATCGCGGCCCGCTCGGCCCGGGTGGGCTGGTCCTTCGAGATCGACAGGTTGATCACGTCGGCGCCCCGGTCGACCGCGTACCGGATGCCCCGCGCCACCACCTTCTCGAACCGCGGCTCGGAGTTGAACGTGCGGAAGCCCGGCTCCTCGTCCTCGAGGATCACCCGGACGGAGAGGATCTTCGCCTCCGGCGCCACGCCGATCACGCCGCTCTGCCGCCCGGGCCCGTGCCCGTGCCCGGCGATCAGCGAGGCCATGTAGGTGCCGTGCAGCCGCTTCGGCGGGACCCCGGGCGGGTTGGCGCCGACGGTGAAGTCCTTGCCGGTGATCACCGAGCCGGCGAGGTCGCGGTGGCGGGGGTCCACCCCCGAGTCGAGCACCGCGACCAGCACCCCCTTGCCCCGGGTGATCTTCCAGGCCCGCTCCACGTCGAGGGTGCGCAGCACCTCCTGCTGGGAGCCGCGCACCTGGTCGGCGCGGGCCGCGCCGGCGAGGCCGTACGGCACGGCGCCGCAGACCACGGGCGCCAGCACGAGCAGCGCGGCGAGGATCGCGCCGAACCGGGAGACGAACCGGGAGACGACCCGGGACGGTACGGGACGGGCCAGCGGCGGACGGGGTGGGACTCGGGTCAGCACACCCACTCCTCGGCGGTGCAGTCCGGCACGACCGGGGTGACGAGGTTGCGCAGCACGCCGTCGGCGAGGTCCGCGGTGAAGCTGAACAGCGTCTCCCGCTGCCGCCCGACGGCGCGGGCGGGCCGGCCGTCCACCTGCCCGGCGGTGACCGCCACCACGTACGGCCCCTCCTGCCGCGCGTAGCCGTGCTGCCGGCCCGCGGCGGTGAACCGGTCGGCGACGGTGCGCGGGAAGGACAGCGCGCGCAGGCCCGGCGACGGCTGTCCCGCGCGGGGAAACGCGGCGTGCGCCCGCGCGGCGGAGGCCGCGTCCGGGAAGGCCGCGACCCCGATGGTGACCACGACGCCCTGCAGGGCGTCGAGGTAGGTCGCCCGGAGCACGGCCCGGCAGCCCGCGGCGCGGAACACCGGGCGGAGCCGGGCGTCCACCGCGGCCTGGCAGTCGGTGCGGGACGACACGCCCACCCGCCGGGCACGCTCCTGGCCGCCCTGCTCGGTCACGTACGGCAGCGTGGCCGGGAAGATCCGCTTGACCGGCCAGACCTGCCAGCGCCGGGCGATCTCCTCGGCGGAGGCGCGCTGCAGCTCGGCCGCGTCGGGCCCGCGGGTCAGCTCGGCGCCGGCCACGCTCCCGGCGAACCCGGCGACGATCGCGCAGCCCACCGCGAGCATGGCGACCACGACGAGCGCCGACCACGAACGCGGACGGGGGGCACGCCCGCCGCTCCGCTCCCAGTGCTCGCCCACCTGCATGACTTTAACCGGCGTACCGCCGCTCATCTGGTGATCCGTCCCGATTGGTCCGCCCGTGTTGACTCGCGCAGACGAGGAAAGTACTTTCCGATCTGGAAAGTAGATGCCAACCGGAAAGCAGAGGGGAGCGCGCATGCCGTCCGCACCGGAGCGGGCGCCCGGGACCGGCCGCGCCGCACCCGCCGCCCCGGCGCCGTTCCCCGTCCGGCACCTCGGGGCCGCCCGCTGCGCGGCCGCGGCGGCGTGGGCCGCGCTCGCACCGCAGGGGCGGGATTCGCCGATCCCCGCGCCGAGGGCCCCCTGATAGCCTTCCTGCTCGTCGCCGTCACGGCCCCGGTCCTGCGACGCCGGACGGCCGCGCACATCCCCCGCCGGGGGGAGGCCGTCCGGGGAGAGACGAGGGAGGCATGGCGCCCGAACTGGACCCGGTGATCCATGCGCCGACCAGGCTGCGGATCGTCGCGCTGCTCGCCGCCTCCGAGGAGGTCGAGTTCGCCTTCGTGCGCGACACCCTGCAGATCAGCGACTCGACGCTGTCGAAGCAGGCCGCCGCGCTGGAGGCGGCGGGATACGTCCGGATCCGCAAGGGCCACGTGGGCAAGCGGCCCAAGACCTGGTACAGCCTCACCCCGAAGGGGCGCAACGCGTACGCGTCGCACGTGGCGGCGCTGCAGGCGATCGTCGCGGGCTCCGGCCACAGCGTGCTGCCCCGCTAGGCCCGCCCTCCGCCCGTCCGTGCACCCGTCCGCTTCGTTCCGCGCGCTCCCCGGGAGACGGCCCGGCCGTACGGCGCGGCGACCACCGTCGCCTTGACGCCCCGGCGCGCGGCGCCTACGTTCCACGGTCAGTCAGAGGAGACGGTCAATGAACATCTCGCCCGAAGATGCGGCGCAGGCGCTGGAGGAGGTCGAGCGGACCCGCCGCCGCGCGCTCCGCAACGCCCCGCCGCTGTTCCCCTCCTGGTACCTCGTCGCGGTCTGGGCGGGCGTCACCGCCGTGCAGGTCTGCACCGAGGTGCTCACCGGCCCGGTGGCCTGGGCCGGCCTCCTGCTCACGGTGGCCGCGTACGCGGTGTTCATCGTCAAGTTCTACCGGGACGTCGCCCGCCTGCCGATGCGGCCGCACCGCTCGCAGATCGATCCGCTGGTGTGGGTGGTCTTCGCCGTCTGGCTGGTGAGCGGCATCGTGGCCGACTTCGCGCTGGTCGCCGCGTTCCTCGCGGTGGATCTCGCCTACCCGCGCACCGCCGCCTCCTGCTGCGTGCTGCTCGTCGTGGCCATCACCGCGCCGGGGCTGCCCCGGTGGATGGCCGCGCGCAACGCCCGGACGGCCGAGCGCCGCCGCACGCCCGCCGCGCCGGCGCGGGACGACCGCTGACCTGGGGCGCCGCGCCCGCGGCCGGTACGGCGCCGCCCCGAAACCGCCCCGAAGAGCGCCCAAAGACCGCCCGAAGACGCCGCGACCCCGCACCCGGATGCCGGGTACGGGGTCGCACTGCGGGTCGCGCCGACCCGCCTCGTCAGTACTCGGGGAGGCTGGGGTCGACGTTCTTGATCCAGCTGAGGATGCCGCCGCCGACGTGCACCGCGTCGGAGAAGCCCGCGTTCTTCACCACGGCGAGCGCCTCGGCGCTGCGCCCGCCGGACTTGCAGTGCAGCACGATCTTCTTGTCCTGCGGCAGCTTCTCCAGCGCCGAGCCGTCGAGGAACTCACCCTTGGGGATGAGCACCGAACCGGGGATGCGGCAGATCTCGTACTCGTTCGGCTCGCGCACGTCGACGAGGAAGATGTCGTCGCCCCGGTCCATCATCTCCTTGAGCTCGAGCGCGGTGATCGTCGAGCCCTGGGCCGCCCGCTCCGCCTCGTCCGAGATCACACCGCAGAACGCCTGGTAGTCGTCGAGCAGCGAGGTGATCGTCGGGTTCTTGCCGCACAGCGCGCACTCGGGGTCCTTGCGGACCTTGACGTCGCGGTACTTCATCTCCAGCGCGTCGTAGATCATGAGGCGGCCGACCAGCGGCTCCCCGATCCCGGTGATGAGCTTGATCGCCTCGTTCACCTGGATCGACCCGATCGACGCGCACAGCACGCCGAGCACGCCGCCCTCGGCGCAGGACGGCACCATGCCGGGCGGGGGCGGCTCCGGGTAGAGGCAGCGGTAGCACGGCCCGTGCTCCGCCCAGAACACGCTCGCCTGGCCGTCGAACCGGTAGATCGACCCCCACACGTACGGCTTGCCGAGCAGCACGGCCGCGTCGTTGACCATGTAACGCGTGGCGAAGTTGTCCGTGCCGTCGACGATCAGGTCGTACTGGGAGAAGATCTCCATCACGTTGTCCGTGGTGAGCGTGGTGTTGTGGGTCACCACGTTCACGTACGGGTTGATCTCCCGGACCGTCGCCGCGGCGGACTCGACCTTGAGCCGGCCGATGTCGGACTGGCCGTGGATGACCTGGCGCTGCAGGTTGGACTCGTCGACCACGTCGAAGTCGATCACGCCGAGCGTGCCGACCCCCGCCGCCGCCAGGTACATGAGCGTGGGCGAGCCGAGACCGCCCGCGCCGACGCACAGGACCTTGGCGTTCTTGAGGCGCTTCTGCCCGGTCATCCCCACGTCGGGGATGATCAGATGGCGTGAGTAGCGTCTGACCTCGTCAACCGTCAGCTCGGCGGCCGGCTCTACCAGCGGTGGCAACGACACAGTTCTACGCTCCCGGTTCAGGAGAAACCTCGTGGTGCGGCCAGCCGTCACGGGTACGGCTCGCCGTCGTCTGTGACAACCTAGCCAGGCCGTCCCGGCATTCCCGCGCAAGGGTCACGCGCATCGGGTCGCGACCGCTCCCTTGACCGCCCGGGCGTGCCGCAGCAGCGCGCGGAACTCGCGCGCGATCACGTCGGGGAACTCGGACTGGGCGGTGTGCCCGGCGTGCGGCAGCATCACCACGCGGATGTCGGGGAAGGTGCGCGCGGCGCGTACCGCGGTGCGCGGGTGCACGAGGCGGTCGTGAAGGCCGTACACGGCGAGTGTGGGCGCCTGCACCCGGGCCGCCTGCCGCCACAGCGACCCCTCCATGCCGCCCCGCTTGGCGTACCAGGGGGCGTACTCCTTGAGGTACTCGAACACGATGCCGCGGGCCGACTCCACCAGGGAGGGCCCGTTGTGCGGCAGCTCGTCGCGGCGCCGCTGCTCGGCCACGGCCTCGGCCACCCGCGCGGGATGCACCCGGGACGGGTCGGCGTAGCACATCGCCATCGTGGCCCGGACCCGCTTCTCCGCCGGAACATGGCGCAGCAGCTGGCCCACCACCCAGTCGCCGATCCGCGGGGTGGCGCCGAAGGCGATGCGGGCCGGGCCGCGGCGGGGCACGAGGTGCGGCAGGGCGGGCGCGACGAGGGTGAGCGTGCGCACCAGGTCGGGACGGGTCGCGGCCACCCGCACCGACACCGCGCCGCCGAGCGAGTTGCCGAACAGGTGAACCGGCTCCCCGCCACGCTCGGCCACGATGTGCTCAAGGAAGGCGATCACGGCACGGGCGTGCGCGGTCACCGAGTAATCGCCGTCCGGAGGGGGTGGTGAATAGCCTGCGCCGGGCAGGTCGACCGCGTAGCCGGTGATGGTGTCCTGCAGTTCGGCCATCAGATCTGTCCAGTTCGTCGCCGAACCGGCAAGGCCGTGCACGAAGACCCCGGTCTCGGACGGGCCCTCCGGGGTCGATCGCACATGCATGGACAGCTTGCCGAGGTCGATGAACCGCCCCGGCCACGGCGCGATCGGTTCCTTCATCACCCGTTTCCTTCCGGTCCATCACCTGTTCCACCTAAGCGGTACCTAATCGACCGCCCCGTGAGCAAACAGCCTGGCCGTGTCGCCCTGTTCCGATTGACTGCCCGTGAATCAGGTCAAAGGGAGATCGCCCGCGTATCATACGCCCGCCATTAACTCTCCGCATTCGGGAGATCTCGGCACGTATCGGTTTTTGTCGGCACGAGTCCGGACATCACGCTCATAGCCCCCCTCGAACACGAGGAGTGAGGATGAAGTACAAGCGTCTCGCGACCACTCTCGCCGCCGCGGCCATCGCCGGCGGTGGCGCGCTCACCGCAATCGCCGCGCCCGCCCACGCGGACAGCGGCTGGGGGCACGACCGGCACGGCCGCCACCACCTCGGCCACTTCGCCGGCCTCGGCCACAGCGGCGCCGCCAAGCTGTGCGTCGCCAAGTCGCACAAGAAGTACGTGAAGAAGCGCGGCGGCGGGAAGTTCGGCAAGTACTTCGGCAAGGGCAACAAGCGCTACGTGGTCAAGAAGACCGCCACGAAGTACGTGAAGTGCGGCGCCTGGCACCAGCACCACCACAAGAGGTTCGGTCACAAGGGCTTCGGCCACGGCAAGTGGGACTGGGGCTGGAACGACTGGAGCTGGTGACCGGCTCCCGCACGTGATCACGTCCCCGGGCCGGGCGGCCCGGGGACGTGATCACCCGGTCGTGACGCCCGCCGGGCGGGCGTCACGACACCTTCGCACCACGTCGTCGCCGGGGTCCCGTGACCGGCCCCGGCGACGATCCAGGCGGGACTCCGATCCGCGAGTCCGCCGACCGGGTGGAGGACCGCCGCCCCTTCCGACCGCTGCGTTCACGTCCACACGATTCGATTCGCACTCCCGACACCCGTACGCCGGGGGTCCACGACCGGTCGTGGACCCCCGGCGTACGGCCATGTACGGCGGCCCGCCGTACCGCCCCGGACAGCGCCCGGGATAGAACCGCGGAACCCCGTGTGAATCCGCGAAACTTTCACGCGCCCGGAAAACGCCCGCGACGCCCGGCGGAAGGGCGTCAGGCGGTCTTCCGGGCGCGGCGCTTCGGCTTCTCGGCGCTCTTCTCGCTGCTCTTATCGGCGCTCTTCCCGGCGCCTTTCTCCGCCGCCTTCTCCGCGGCCTTTCCGGCGGCCTTGCCCTTCGCCTTGCCCGCGGCCTTACCCTTGCCCGGTTTCCCGGTTGTCGCGGTGGCCGCCCCGCCGGCCGCCGCCGCGGCCTCCTCGGCGGCCTCCTCGGCCGGCGCCGCCGCGCCGTCCGCCGCCCGGCTCCGCTTGGCGGCCTCGACGCTCGCCCGCAGCGCGGCCATGAGGTCGACGGCCGGGCCCTCCTCCGGCGGACGCTCGGGCGCCACCACCTCCTTGCCCGCGACCTTCGCCTCGATGATCTGCTCGAGCGCCTCCCGGTAGGCGTCGTGGTACTGGGCGGGGTCGAAGTCCGCGGTCATCGTGTCGATGAGCGAGTTCGCCATCTGCAGCTCCTGGGGGCGCACGTCGATCTTCTCGTCCAGGAACGGGAAGTCCGCCGCGCGCACCTCGTCCGGCCAGAGCATCGTCTCCAGCACGAACACGCCGTCGCGCACCCGGAGCACGCCGAGCGACTCGCGCTGCCGCAGCGCCACCTTCACCACCGCCACCCTGCCGGAGGCCTCGAGCGCGTCGCGCAGCAGCACGTACGGCTTGCTCCCGGCGCCCTCCGGCTCCAGGTAGTACGACCTGCTGAACAGGATCGGGTCGATCTGCTCGGCCGGGCAGAACTGCAGCACGTCGATGCGGCGCGAGGTGGACAGCGGCAGCCGCTCCAGGTCCTCGTCGGTGAGCACCACCATCTCGCCGGTGGGCAGCTCGAAGCCCTTGGCGATGTCGGCGTAGTCGACCTCCTGGCCGTCGATGCTGCACACCCGGCGGTAGCGGATCCGCCCGCCGTCGGTGCGGTGCACCTGGTGGAACGCGATGTCCCGCTGCTGGGTCGCCGAGTACAGCTTCACCGGGATCGTGACGAGCCCGAACGAGATCGCGCCCTTCCAGATGCTGCGCATTCGTCTCCCCCCGGCCCTATCGCGTTCCCCCAGGTGGGCAGGTACCCGGGAGAGCCGGGGCGATGCGGGCAGAGGGGGAGACATGCGTGAGCGGGTATCGGTGACGGTCGAGGGGCGGGAGCTGACGCTGAGCAACCTGGACAAGGTCCTCTACCCCGAGTCCGGGTTCACCAAGGCCGAGGTGATCGACTACTACACCCGGATCGCCCCGGTGCTCCTCCCCCACCTCGCCGGCCGCCCGCTCACCGTGAAGCGGTACCCGGACGGCGTGGCCGGGCAGTCGTTCTACGAGAAGAACACCCGCGGCCACACCCCCGCCTGGGTGCGCCGGGTCACCCTGCCCGTGCCCGGCAGCACCAAGGACCGCGAGACGATCGACTTCGCCGTCGTCGACGATCTGCCCACCCTGATCTACTTCGCGAACCTCGCCGCGATCGAGCTCCACGTGCCGATGTGGCGGGTGGACCGGCACGGCGACCCGCTCCCGCCGGACACCCTCGTCTTCGACCTCGACCCCGGCGCGCCCGCCACGATCGTCGACTGCTGCCGGGTCGCCTGCCTGCTGCGCGACCTGCTGCACGACGCGGGGCTCGACCCGCTGCCGAAGACCAGCGGGCGGAAGGGCATGCAGCTCTACGTGCCGCTGCGCGGCCGGTCGGGGCCCGCCGCCGGCCCGGCGGAGTTCGCCCGCGACGTCGCCCGCCGCCTGGAGTCCCGGTACCCCGACCGGGTCACCAGCGTGATGGCGAAGAAGGCCCGCCCCGGCAAGGTCTTCATCGACTGGAGCCAGAACAACCCGGCGAAGACCACGGTCGCGCCGTACTCGCTGCGGGCGAACCCGATCCCCACCGTCTCCACGCCGCTGCGCTGGGAGGAGGTGATCGCGTGCGCCGAGCACGGCGCGGCGCCCGGGCCCACGGCGCCCGGACCGGGGGGCGGCGGCGCCTCGGCGGCCCCGCCTGTTCCCCAAGCCGATCAAGCGCCGATAATGGTGTTCACAGCCGCGGACGTGCTGAAAAGAGTGGCCGAGTACGGCGATCTGTTCGGCGCCCTCGCCGAGGCCTGATCGCATACGCGGCCACCTCACCGCTGACCGGGGCGATTGGCCGTAGGCTGGTGTCGAAGAGGCGACGGCCTCGGGCGATCCGGAAACGAGAGGGACGACAGATGTCGGAGATGGATGTTCGTGGCGACTCCACCCTCGGCGAGGCGGCGGCCGCTGAGCTCTCGTCCGACGAGATCTCGATCGAGGCGCCGGAGGCCGACGCGGCCGAGCAGCAGCGCTCGGTGCGCGAGCGCGAGGAGGAGCCGCAGCGGTCGTGGCCGCGGCGCTTCTCCCTCGAGGTGGACCCCTCCGCCGGCATCAACGACGAACGTACGGTCGACCTCGACGAGGACGACTACCGGTAGCGCGCGGCGGCGTTCCTACCGGCGCGTAGGATTGCGCCGCTGGTGGTTGCGGGCGGCCTGGGCGGGCACTCTCGTCCTCGTCGGCCCGTTCGGAGAACTCGTCCTCGCAAGGAGACTGTCGTGACGGCTACCCCGGACGCCAAACCACGCACCACGCGCCTGCCCCGCATGGTGCGGCGCCGTCAGTTGCTCACGGCGGCGCAGCAAGTGTTCGTGGAGAACGGCTACCACGCGGCCGCGATGGACGACATCGCCGAGCGTGCCGGGGTGAGCAAGCCCGTGCTCTACCAGCACTTCCCGGGCAAGCTCGAGCTCTACCTCGCGCTGCTCGACATGCACGTGGAGGACATGATCGGCCGCATGCGCGCCGCGCTGTCCTCCACCACCGAGAACAAGCAGCGGGTCCGCAACACCTTCCGCGCCTACTTCGACTTCGTCTCCACCCAGGGCGAGGCGTTCCGCCTGGTGTTCGAGTCCGACCTGCGCCACGTCGCGCCGGTGCGCGAGCGCGTCGAGCGCGCGCTGCAGGACTGCGCCGAGATGATCGCCCAGGTGATCCAGGAGGACACCGGCGTCTCCCGGGACGAGGCCCACCTGCTCGGGGTCGGCCTGGTGGGCATGGCCGAGGTGAGCGCGCGGTACTGGATCAGCACCCGCGGCTCGATCCCCAAGGACTCCGCCGAGCAGCTCATGGCCCGCCTCGCCTGGCGCGGCATCAGCGGCTTCCCGCGCACGAACTGACCCGCCCGGACCGACGCCCGTCACCGGCCCTCGCGGCCCGTACGGCGCCGTCCATCGGGCCGTTCCGCCGGGCCCTTCCATCGGGCCGTCGCGCCGGACGTCTCACCGGGCCGTTTTCGCTGGGCGCGATCACGTCACCCGCGCCGGGGCGGCGCGGTGAAGCATGGCCGTACCGCTCGCCACGGACCGGCGCGGCGGACGTCGCCGCCGGGCACCGCGGCGACAGGCCGAGGAGGGAGCAGCATGGAAGTGAAGATCGGCGTGCGCTCGGTGCACCGGGAGCTGGTGGTCGAGACCGACCTCGCGCCCGAGCAGGTCGAGCAGCGCCTCATCAAGGCGATCAGCGGGAACGGCGTGTTCACGCTCACCGACACCAAGGGCCGCCAGGTGCTCATCCCGGTGTCGGCGCTGGGCTTCGTGGAGATCGGCGAGAGCCAGCAGCGCCCCGCGGGCTTCGGCAACACGCTCTGACCGGCGCCCGCGCCCGGCCGGGTGGCCGGGCTCCGGCGGCCGGACCGTACCCGCCCACAGCTCGGCCCGCCCACCGCTCCGGCCGCCCGCCGGGGCGGTGGGCCGTGGTCCCGTCGCGGCGCGCCCGGTGCGGCGGCCGGCCGCCCGGACGGCCGTCGCCGACCGCTTCGCGCCCGCACGTGGCCGGGCCCGCCGCGGCGCCGCGCCCACCGCGCGGGCGGGCGGCGCGGACTCCGGGGTACGGCGGGGCCCGTCCGGCGGGCGATCCGATCGGGCCGCCCGGTCACCGGCGATCGCCGGGCTCGGCCGGGCGGGCGACCGGCGCGGAAGGTCAGGAGTTCGCGCTGAGGCCGAGGGCGTTCATGCGCTCGGCGTGCTGCTCGGTGAGCCGGGCGAACAGCCGGCCGACCGCGGGCAGGTCCTCCCCCTCCTCCGCCTCGACGAGCAGGGCGGCGAGCGCCGGGCGCGCCGCGGCGACCCGATGCGCCTGGCTGAGCGCCTCCCCGACGAGCCGGCGGGACCACAGCGCCAGCCGGCCGGCCACCTTCGGGTCCTTCTCGAGGGCGGCGCGCACCCGCTCGACCGCGAACTCCGAGCGCCCCTCGTCGGCGAGCGCCTCCTCCACCAGTCCGGCGATCTCGGGGCCCACCCGCCGGGCGGCCTCCCGGTAGAAGTCCATCGCGATACCCGTGCCCACGTACGCTTTGACCAGGGCCTCCAGCCAGTCGGACGGCTTGGTCAGCGCGTGCCAGGAGTCGAAGGCGTCGACGAACGGGGCCATCGCCTCCTCGGGGTCGACGCCGAGCTCGACGAGCCGGTCGCGCAGCAGCCGGAAGTGCCGGTGCTCGACGGCCGCCAGGTCGCTGAGCGCGGCCCGGTCGGTGAGCGTGGGGGCGAGCGTGGCGGCGTCCTCGGCGAGCCGGAGGAAGCCGGTGAGTTCCGCGTACGCCAGGGCACCCAGTAGATCGACGACGCCGGTTGAGGTATCACTCATGTGTGCAGACTAAACACGGGAGGGGAACATAAAGACATCGGCCCGGTGTTGTGGTATCGAGTAGAGTGCAAGGTAGGTGCGACCGCACTGTGTTAATCCGGGGATGACCGTGTCATCCCGGGGAGTCTCCCCCGGCCCCCCACGGCGCCCCGGAGCCCCGGACAACGGCTCGACTCCACTGCGGTCGCTGGAACCGTTGAAGGCGTAACTCCGCGCGGACCCCATAGGGGGATGTCACGGTGCAGGGTCCCGGAGGCCCGCCTTCGGCAGAGGATAGGCAGGCCAAGCTGACGACGTTCCGAGACCTCGGAGTCATACCGGAGATAGCGGATGCCCTGGAGACCGAGGGCATCGTCACACCGTTCTCCATCCAGGAGATGGCGCTGCCGCTGGCGATCAGCGGTCAGGACGTCATCGGACAGGCCCGGACCGGGACCGGCAAGACCTACGCCTTCGGCGTGGCGATGCTGCAACGGGTGGGCAAGCCCCGCAAGAACCGCAAGAAGCCGCGGGGCCTCGTGGTCGTGCCGACCCGGGAGCTCGCCCTGCAGGTCACCGAGGACCTCACGCTCGCCGGAGGCAAGCTCGGGTCCCGGGTGCTGTCGGTGTACGGCGGGCGGGCCTACGAGCCGCAGATCGAGGCCCTCAAGCTCGGCGTCGACATCGTGGTGGGCACGCCGGGCCGGTTGCTCGACCTCGTCAAGCAGAAGCACCTCGACCTCGGTCAGGTGCAGATGCTCGTGCTCGACGAGGCCGACCGCATGCTCGACCTGGGCTTCCTGCCCGACGTCGAGCGCATCATCAAGCTGATCCCGGAGAACCGGCAGACGCTGCTCTTCTCCGCCACGATGCCCGGCGAGGTCGTCGCCCTCGCCCGCCGGTACCTCAACCGGCCGACGCACGTGCGCGCCGACGACCCGCTGCTGGAGTCCGAAGTCCAGCCGCAGGTGGTGCAGCACATCTGGCGCGTCCACCGGATGGACAAGATCGAGGTCCTCGCCCGGCTGCTGCAGGCCGAGGGGCGCGGCCTCACCATGGTCTTCTGTGAGACCAAGCGCGCCTGCCAGATGGTCTCCGACCAGCTGGTCGAGCGGGGCTTCGCCGCCGCCGCGGTGCACGGGGACCTCAGCCAGGGGCAGCGCGAGCAGGCCCTGCGGGCGTTCCGCAACGGAAAGGTCGACGTGCTCGTCGCCACCGATGTCGCGGCCCGCGGCATCGACATCGACGACGTCACCCACGTGGTCAACTACGACTGCCCGCAGGACGAGAAGACCTACGTCCACCGGATCGGGCGCACCGGGCGGGCCGGCCGTACCGGCACGGCGGTGACCTTCGTCGAGTGGGAGGAGCTCGCCCGGTGGAAGCTCATCAACGCCGCGCTCAAGCTCGGCGTCCCCGAGCCCAAGGAGACCTACTCCACCTCGCCGCACCTCTACGCGGACCTCGGCATCCCGGAGGGCACCAAGGGCGTGCTGCCGCAGGCGCAGCGCTCCCGCGCCGGGCTCGCCGCCGAGGAGCTCGAGGATGTCGGCGAGACCGGGCGGGCGCGGTCCCGCAAGGACCGGCAGCGGCGCCAGCGCCGCCGCACCCGCGGCGGGCGGCTCGCCGAGCATGCCGCCAACCCGGTCGAGGCGACCGAGGCCGACGCCGGCGCGACCGGCCCGGTCGGTGAAACCGTCGCGCCGGCCGTCACCGAGGAGGTCGAGGCGTTGCCTCCCAAGCGCACACGCCGAGGGGCCAACAAGGCGGCCCTCGCCAAGGCACTCGCCGACACCGCGCAGCGGCTGCCGGCTGTCGAGCCCGACGCGGACGTCCGGGCCGACGATCAGATCGGCGGCTCCGACGGGCAGGTCACGGAGCCGGTGGACGGCGTCGCCGCCGAGCCCGCTCCGCGCCGCCCCGAGCCCGAGCGGATCATCCCGCCGGACCCGTTCACGGTGATCTTCCGGGCGCCGGACCTGGGCGTGCCCGACGACGAGGAGGAGTACGCCGCGCCGTCGGCCACGCCCGAGCGCAGCGGCGGCTCCCGCCGCCGGCGCCGCCGCCGCTAGCCGCGGCCCGCGCCCGGCGGTCCCGCGCGCCCGGCCGGGTGGAACGGCGCCGAGGGTCGCCCGCCGTACCCCGGCACGGCCCTCGGCCGCCGCGCATCCGCCCGGCCGCCCCGCCGCCCGCTGCGGGCCGGTTCCGCGGCGGCGGCGCGGCCCGCTTCCACTGAGGGCGTACCGTTCGATGGTGTCCTCGTGAAGCGGGCTGGGTATTGTGGTGCCACGTGAGTACGCCGCGCTTCCTGACGTTGCCGCCCGGGGTCAAGCCGATCCGGATCGAGACGCCCGCGGGCTGGTTCGCCGCTCTCGAGGCACTGCCGGTGACCAGGGTCGCCGAGCGATGGCCGGCGCTGCTCGTGCCCGGCTACACCGGCAGCAAGGAGGACTTCATCGCGGTCCTGCAGAGCCTCGCGGACGCGGGGCGCCGCCGGGTGATCGCGATCGACATGCGCGGCCAGTACGAGACGCCCGGGCCGGACGACCCGGCCGCCTACACCTGCGCCGCGCTCGGCGCGGACGTGGCCGCGGTGGCCGCCGTGGTGGGTGAGGGCGAGCCGGTCCACCTGCTCGGCCACTCGTTCGGCGGGCTCGTGGTGCGCGAGACCGTGCTCGGCGGCGCGACCAAGGCGGCCTCGCTCACCCTGATGAGCTCCGGGCCGGGCGCGATCGTGGGCCCGCGCGAGCAGGCCGCCCGCTCGCTGCTCAGCCTCGTCCCCGAGGTGGGCCTGGAGCGCATCTGGGAGAACCACCTGGAGCCGGAGGCGGTGGCGCAGGGCGTGCCCGACGAGATCCTCGCCTTCCTGCGCAAGCGCATGTTCGCCAACAACCTCGTCGGCATGCAGACCATGGGCGAGCAGGTGCTGAACGCCCCCGACCGGGTCGACGATCTCGCCGAGGCCGACGTGCCCAAGCTCGTGCTGTACGGCGAGCACGACGACGGCTGGCCGCCGGGGCTGCAGGCCGAGATGGCCACCCGGCTCGGCGCGGAGTGCGTGGTCGTGCCCGGCGCGCTGCACAGCCCGGCCGTCGAGGCGCCGGAGACCACCGCGGCCGCGCTCACCCGGTTCTGGAACGCGGCCGAGCACCGCTTCGTGCAGGCCTGACCGCGCCGCGGCCGCCGCTCAGCCGGCGTCGATCTCCTCGGCGATCTCCTCCTCCGCCAGGCCGTCCCACGGCCGCCGGGCGGGCGCCGCGGCCCGCCCCTCCGGGCAGTGCCGGCGGTAGTCGCACCAGGAGCACAGCGGGCCCGGCCGGGGCGCGAAGATCGCGTCGATCTCGGCGGGCACCTCCGGCGGCGCGCCGTCGCCGCGGCGGCCGGCCGTACCGGGGCGGCTGCGGGCCCACTCGCGGTACCGCTCGTCGGCCTCGGCCGCCTCGGCCGCGATGTGCTCGGCCCGGCGCAGGTGCCGGGCGAGGGACTCGGCGGTGTGCTCGGCGGCGGCGACCCGGCCGGTCGGCAGGTGGTGGAGCTCCACCCGGCGGCAGGGCAGCCGCATCGTGCGGGCGGCGGCGGCCGCGTAGACGGCGAGCGCGAGCGAGGAGCGGGCCTCGTCCTCGTCCGGGGGACGGCGGCCGGTCTTGTAGTCGACGATCACCAGTTCGCCGCCGCGCCGGTCGATCCGGTCCACCCGCCCGGACACCGCGATCACATCGGTGCGGGTGGCGACCTGCCGTTCCACGCCGACCGGCTCGGCGGACGGGTCGAGGCCGGCGGCGTACTCGGTCACCATCGCGCGGGCGCGCTCCCGCCACCGGGCCGACTGCTCCGCGTCGCGGAACCCGTCGCCGATCCAGCCGGTGACCACGAGGTGGCCCGCGACCTCGGGGGTGCGCCGCTCGTACGGCTGCCGCCACCAGTTGGCGAGCGCGTTGTGCACGGCGGCGCCGACGCTGTTGTGCGCCCAGGGCGGCCCCTTCGCCGGTGCCGGCCGGTCGAGGTAGGTGAACCGGTAGCGGCGCGGGCAGTCGAGCCAGGTGTTGAGCCGGGACGGCGTGCACGCGTACAGGCGGCGCGGCATGCCGTCGAGGGGAAGCTGGCTCACGCCGGGCTAGTCGTCGTCGAGGGAGAGCTTGATGCCCGCGGCCTTGGTGCCGTCGACGAGCGGGGTGGCCTTCGCCGGGTCGGCCTCGCTCTCGTTCTCGGTGCGGGTGAGCGAGCCGGACACCCAATCGTCGAAGTGCGGCTCCAGGTCGCCGATCGTCGCCTCCTCGCCGTGGTTCGGCAGGATCCGGGTGGCGCCGGGCAGCGTGAACAGGCGGGAGCCGATCGAGGTGAGCTGGTCGGGCAGCGCCGGGTACACGCCGCCGAGCTTGCCCGGGCCGTCGGCCAGCAGCGACTTGCCGGTGAACACCACGTCGAGCGCCTCACAGTAGAGCGAGATGCCGCCCGGCGTGATCCCCGGGGTCTCCAGCACCTCCAGGCGCACCCCGGCGACCTCGAAGTAGCCCTCGTCCTCGACCTCGATGTCCGGCCAGGTCTCCGGCCAGGTCTCCCGCCACAGCTTCTTGTCCTTGGGGTGCAGGCAGACCATGGCCTCGTCGCGGGCGGCCACCTCGATCGCCGCGCCGACGTGGTCGGGCAGGCCGTGGGTGCAGATCACGGCGAGCACCTCGCGCTCGCCGACCTTCTCCATGATCTTGTCCGCGTCGCGGGCCGGGTCGATGACGATGACCTCGTCGTCGTCGCCCACGATCCAGGTGTTGTTCTCCACCTTGTGCTCGGTGCCGTCGATGTCGACGACGCCCGACGTCACCACTCGCTCGATACGCGCTGTCACGTCTGTAAACCCTACCGACTGCGGTGCCGCCCTGGCCCGTGTGCGCCGCGCCGGGCCGGTCAGCGGTCGATCTGCAGCCGGGGGGAGAACGCGCCGTACGGCAGGTCGAAGATCTGGTCGGGGTCGCTCAGGTCGCGCAGGTCGAACTCGGTGAGCGCGATGAGGCAGCCGACCTCGGCCGGCCAGGCGATCGCCCACAGCCAGTTGCCGAGCGCCTCGCCGACGTAGACGGCGCGGTCCGGCGGCACCCCCTCCACGCACCAGAGCGGGGTGGGGTGGCCGCGGATGTCCGCCTTGGCGTGCGGCGGCCCGTCGCCCACGCCGCCCCCGGGGTCGGGGCCGGGCAGCCCCGCGTACGCCGCGCCGAGGCCCACGCCCGGCTCCTCGGCGATGAGCAGCATGTCGGCGGGTCCCCAGGTGACCGACGGGCCGGACAGCGCGACCACGGTGGCGACCCCGCCGGAGCGCTCGTCCCCGGCCTCGGCGAACCCGGTGACCAGCCAGCCGGCCGGCAGCGGCCAGGGCACCCACACCGGGACCCGGGCCATGCGCCGGACGGCGTCGAAGGCGGCGTCCGAGGGCCGGTGGGTGTGCAGGGGCGGGACGTCGCCGTGCACGCCGCACCGCCAGGCGCTCGACCAGGCGCTCGGTGCGTGCAGCGGCCCGAAGCACCGCGGGCAGACAGGCGCGGCTCTCACAACTCCTCACCGTGCGGCGGGACACGCCCATAAGTCAAGGCCACCGCCGTTATCCAGCCGTAATCTTGGTCATGTGCGGATAAAGTGTGTCGGCGCGATCGTCCTCGACGACGCGGGCCGGCTGCTCCTGATACGGCGGGGCAGGCCGCCCGGGGAGGGCCTGTGGTCGCTGCCGGGCGGCCGGGTGGAGCCGGGCGAGACCGACGCCGAGGCGGTCGTGCGCGAGGTCCGCGAGGAGACCGGCCTCGTGGTGCGGGTCGGCCGGCTCGCCGGGACCGTGGACCGCCCGGCCCCGGGCGGCGGCGTGTTCGAGATCAACGACTATCTCGCCTCGGTCGCCCACGGCACCCTCGCCCCGGGCGACGACGCGACGGAGGCGGGCTGGTACGGCCCGGCCGAGCTGCGCCGCCTCCCCCTCACGCCGGGCCTGCTCGACGCGCTCACCGAGTGGCGCGTGCTCCCGCCGGGCTGACCCGCGGGCTCACCTGGTCACGGTGGTCCGCCACAGCGTGAGGTGGTCGTCGGTGTAGGTGGCGGAGCGGCCGAGCGCGACCACCCGGTCGCCGAGCGCGGCCACCGTGCCGAGCCACTGGCCGCCCTCGCCGGCGAGGCCCTCGCCGCGCAGCGGCCGGTGCCGCCACCGGCGGCCGTCGGCGGAGATCCAGGCCGCGGCGTCGCCGGGCGCGCCGTACGAGCCGACCGCGACGAGCGCCGAGCCCGCGGCGGCGAGGTCGAGCACGGTGGCGGAGGTCTCCGCGGGCAGCCACGTGTAGGTCCAGGTGCGGCCGTCGTCGGTGGAGCGGGCGGCGAACGGGCGGCGCCCCTCGGCGGTGACCGCGGTGCCGACCGCCACCAGGCCGCCGTCGGCGGCGAGCACGCGGCGCAGGTGCGCCGAGCGCGCGCCCTCCGGGATGGGCCGGGCGCGGCCGGTCCAGCTGCGCCCGTCGGCGGACGTCCACACCACGCCGGTCTCCCCGTCGACCGGGCCGGAGCCGCCGACCGCGACGTACCCGGACGGGGTGGCGGCGACGTCGTGCAGCCGCACCTCGGCCGACGGCAGCTCGCCGACGCGCTCGAACCGGCGCAGGTCGCGGGTGTACCAGAGCACCGCGGTGCCGTCGGCGCCGGACCGCTGCTCACCGGCGATCACGTAGCCGGAGCGGCCGGCCGCGACCGCGTGCGGGACGAGGTGGTAGACGCCCTGCGGCACGGCGAGCGCCTCCGACTCGGCGACGCGGCGCCACCGGGTGCCGTCCGGCGAGGTCACCAGCAGCGGCCGGGCGACGGCCGGGTCGGGCATGGTGCCGCCCACCGCGAGCCAGCCCTCGGGCCCGTGCGCCACGTCCGCGAGCGCCTGCCGGCCGGGGCCGCGGAGCGCGCGGGCCCCGATCACGGTCCACCGGGTGCCGTCCGGGCTGGTCCAGACGCCCGCGTCGCCCTGGGCCGTGCCCACGGCGACGAACAGGTTCCCGCCCGCGGCGATCCGGGAGATCTCCCGCGCCGACCGGGTGAGCCCGGCGATCTCGTCCGGCGGCACCGACCGCGCCCGCTCGCCCCGGCGGGCGGTCATGAGCACCGGCACGTTGTCCACGTCGCCGGCGGGCTCGTCCCCGCCCGCGACGAGGGTGCCCTGGTCGGTGATGGCGACGCCGCGCAGGGTGCCGCGGATCCTGCCGAGCTCGGCGCCCTTCGCCCAGGTGGCGCCGTCCTCGCTGGTGAAGACGGTGTACTCCTGCCAGCCGGTCTCGGCGACCGCCGCGAGGCCCGCGGCCGAGGAGGCGAGGGAGCGCACGCCGAGGCCCTCGGAGCCGAGCGGCCCGATCTCGCCGCAGTCCCGCCACGACTCGCCACTGCGCGAGCAGTACACGGTCACCCGCCCGTCGCTCACCTGGCGGGTGGGCACGAGCACGAACCCGTCGCCCGCGACGGCGAGCGCGCCCGACTCCAGCCGGTCGTCCGCCGGGGGATCGCCGCTCTGCCAGGTGCGGCCGCCGTCCGCCGAGCGCAGCACCGTCACGGCGGGGTCCTCCGGCCCGGCGTCGGCGAGCGCCACGACCCGGTCGCCGTCCGCCACCACCGCGCGGATGCCGCGCACGCCGGAGCCGATCCCGGAGAGGTCGGCCCGCGTCCAGTCCTGCCCGTCGGCGGAGACCCAGGCCGCGGGCCCGGTACGGCTCTCGCCGAGCCGGGCGGAGCCGACCGCGACGAAGCCGCTCGCGGTGCGGGCGAGGTCGGCGATGCGGTCGCCGGGCCCGAACACGGTCAGCCGCGCCGGGTCGACCGCGGTCCACGAGCGGCCGTCGGTGCTCGTCCACATGCCGCGCGCGGTCACCCCGGAGGGACCGGCGAGGCCGAGGCCGGCGCCGCGCGCCCCGGCGCTCGCGGGCGCCTCGGTGCCCGCGGCGAGCCACAGCCCGCCGCCGCCGGTCACCCGGCCCGCCGTACCGGCCCGGGCCTCGACGCCCGCCGGGCCGGTCACCTGGCCCAGCTCCCAGCTGGCGCCGCCGTCGGTGGAGACGAGGAAGAGCGGCCGGGGCACCGGGCCGGTGGTGTCGCTCCCCACGGCCACGACCGTGGAGCCGGCCGCGGTGATCGCGTTGAGCACCTGACTGGAGCCGCTGCCGGCCGTGCCCGGCGGGGCGAGGAAGACGTCGTCGGCCGCGCTGCCCGCCCCGGCCGCGAGCCGTACCTCCGCGGGGGCGGGCCGCTGCAGCATGCTCACCGCGGCGAAGCCGAGCCCGGCGGCGGCCGCGAGCACGGCGAGCACGGCGACGGGCAGCAGCAGGCGCCGGCGGCGGCGCCGCAGCGGGCGCGGTTCCTCGCGGTGGTGCCGGCCCCGGCCGCGCAGGCCGCGCCGCCCCCGCCGGGGCTGCCCCGGCCGCGGGCCGGGCCGGTCGCCGGGCGGCGTGCCGATGCGGCGGATCGGCGCGGTCGGGTCGATGTCCGCATGCCCGGCTGCAGGGGCGCGGTCGTCTCCGGCCGCGGCGGGCGGGGCGGGATCGGGGACGGCGGCGGGCTCGTGTCCCGGACCGGCCTGGCCCCCCGATCCGGCGTGCGCCGCGGCCTGCTCGCGCACCGCCTCGGGGGGCCACACCGCGCGCATGTAGCCGGGCCCGTAGCGGGGGTCGTCGGGCCGGGGCTCCGGCCGCCCCTGGGCCTCGGCGCCCGGGGAGGGAACGCCGGGAAAGGGGGCGGCGGCCCGTCGCCTGCGCCCCGCCCTGCGCCCGGTCCGGCCGCCGGCGGCGTCCTCCGCACCTTCGCGGGCCCCCTCGCCGGGCCCGGACGCGCGCCGGTCGCCTCCCTCTTCCCCGGGGAGCGGGTTCCAGGTGGTCGCTCCCCCGATGTCCTGTTCCGGTGGCGGATCCGTCCGGGGCGGGCCGGGGTCGCGGGCATGAGCGGGCGGGCGGCCTGGCCCGTGCAGCCCGCCGCGGGCTTCGGCGGCGGGCGCGGGGCGTTCCGCGCCGCCGTCGGGAGGTTTCGCGGTGAGCCCGCCCTCGGGCGCCCGGCTTTCGGAGAACCGCTCGGCGAGCTCGTCGATGGGGATCGCGCCCTGCGCCGGGTACGGGTGACGCCCCTGCGACGGCCGTTGCCGTACCTCCGGCGGCGCCTGGGATCCGTCGGGCGGATCCGCCGGCGGTTCCGGCGGCGGGGGCGGGGGCGGCTCGCCTGCCCGGTCCTCGGGCGGACGGTCCCGCCGCGTCTCACCGGGGCGCGGGTCCTCCTCCTCGGGGAGGGGTGCGGTGAACGGCGGGAGCGCCCACGGGGAGGTCGCCGGAGCGCGGTGCGGCGCGTCGTCTGCGGGATCGGGCGGCGAATGGTGCAACGTCGGCGGAGGGGACGGAGGTGACATACGGGGTGAATGTGCGACCTCCCGTGCCGTCCTCCCCTCGGGATCGGCACTCTCCTTGGGCGGCCACTCCGGCGAGCGCGGTTCTTCGGGGCCCGAGGCCACGCTCAGCACCTCCTCGTCGGCAGTTTACCTGGACCAGAACAGCGCACCATGCCGAGGACCGTTATGGCGAGACCTCTCTAGGGAGATTTATCGAGAGACTGTCTGAATTGCCCTTTTTCGCGCCATAAACAGCACTATTGCGATAAATGTCGCAAGCTGTACGGCGGTGCCGACGAGCGTCTGCCACGGCACGGCGCCCTGGCGCAGGGCGTCCTCGAGGTTGCCCGTCGCGCTGCTGATCAGGAAGGCCACGACGTTGTTGAGGGTGTGGATCGCGATCGCCGCCTCCAGGCCGCCGGTGCGCACCGTGATCCACCCCATCACCGCGCCGAAGGTGAACACGTCGAGCACGCCCCAGCCGGTGTAGGCGTGCGCCGCGGCGAACCCGGCGGAGCCCAGCAGGATGCCCGGCCACGGCGAGCGCAGGTAGGCCCCGAACGCCTGCAGCACCCAGCCCCGGAAGATGTACTCCTCGGCCGCGGCCTGGAACGGCACGAGCACGAGCGTGACCACGAGCGCCGGGCCGAACGTCTCCCAGCCGGCCCAGGCGAGCAGCTCGCCGCCGTCGCCCTCCCCGGTGAGCCCGAGGGCAAGGCCCGCGGCGAGATGGCCGAGCAGCGCCGCCACCGCCGCCGCGACCAGGCACAGCGCCAGCCACCCCCAGCGCAGCCGCCCGGCCACCGAGGAGAGGGTGCCCGGCGGGCGGCGCTGGGCCAGCGCCGCCGCGCCGTACGTGACCGGGAGCACCAGGGCGATCGACGACAGCAGCACCGTGAGCGTGAGCAGCGGATCGCCCAGGAAGGACGGGCCGTCGGGATCGACCGGCAGCCCCGCGTAGACCGCCACGATGGCGCCCAAGAGCACCACGAAACCGCCGACCAGCACGAACCCGCCGAACACGAGCAGCGTGCCCAGCACCGGCCGCCACCAGCGGTGCACCGGGGTGCGCGACAGCCGGTGATAGGGCAGCCCGGGCGGCGGCGGCACGAGCCACGGCAGCCGCGCCGGGGTCGGATGGGGTGGATGGTACGGCGGAGGCCCGGGAAACGGCGGTCGATCCATGTGATCATTCTCCCGTGCGCGCCGCCGGACCTACTCGGGCCGGGTCGGATGCCAGGAGAAATCCGCGCGCGGCGGCAGCGTGCGCCAGGTGGCGCGGCCGCGCAGCAGCGCGTGGTCGGACACGTCCTTCTCGGCGACCGCGTCGCCGGTGACGCCGTCGAAGTGGCGCCGGCTCAGGAAGATGTAGTCGAGCTTCTTGGTCCCGTCGGTGCCCGCACCGGACCGGCAGCGGCGTGCCTTGGCCGAGCACCGGTCGCCGAAGTGGGTCCGGTCGGTCTCGTCGACCTCCTGGAACACGCCCCGGCCGCCGGAGTGGTCGTAGAACAGGGCCATCGACCGCTCGCCCGGCTCGGCGTTGAGGTCGCCGCCGAGCACCACCGGGATGTCCGCCGCCCACGGCGTGACGAGCCGGGCGACGAACTCGGCCTGCACCTGCTGGGTGTCGGCGTGCCAGTCGAGGTGCGTGTTGCACACCCGGACCCGGCGGCCGCGCGGCTCGGCGTCGACGCAGTGCAGCGCCCGCGGCTCGTTCGTGCCGTGGTTCGGCAGCCACCAGACGCGCTCGGCGCGGATCGAATCGGAGCCCCGGACGAAGGTGGCGAGCCCGAAGCCGCGCCGGTTCGCGTCGGAGTCCGCGCCGGACCCCCACTGCCGGCCGCAGCCGTTGTTGTCGCCGACCGTCTGGACCCACCGGCCCTCGTACCGGCCGGCGAGCGCGCGGCGGAGCGCGTCGTACTGTCCCCGGCACAGTTCCTGGAAGAGGATCACGTCGGCGTCGTTGTCGGCGAGGTGCCGCTCCATCCGGCTCGTCCACGCCTCGAGCGTCAGGTGCTTCTTGCAGCTCCCGCCGCAGACGTTGTAGGTGAGCACGGTGAGGTGGGACGGGGCCTTGGCGGCGCCCTCGGCCGCCGCGGTGGTCCCGGTGGCGCGCCTGGGGGCGGTCGCGGCGGCCTTCCGGCCCGCCTTCGCCGTCGCCTTACCGGTCGCGTTCCCCGCGGCGCGCTTCGCTCCCTTGGCGCTCTTCGCGGCGGAGGCCACGCCCCGCTTCCCGGTGGGCTCCGGCGAGGCCGCGGCGGGGGCGCCGAGCCCGAGCACCGCGGCGCCGGCGATCGTCAGTGCGGCGAGCGATCCGACGGGAAATACCGACGATTTCCTGTGGGCGAACTGACTCCGGTTCATTCCTGAAGCGTGTCAGATCGCATGAATAACCTGGATACACGACACGCGATCGTTCGCTAAATCCGAAGCGGCACCGGCCATTCCCGGCGCAAAGCGGATTGCAGCCGCCGACAAAGGCCCACCGCATTCCTCGCGGCCGAAACGTGCGCGATTTATCGGAAATACAGGAAAAACAGCGTCAAGGCGTACGCGCGGCCGCGTGACGGGCCGATGGGCGGGACGCCGTACCCCGCCACCGCGGGCGACGTGGGGACCGCAGCCCCGGGCCGGCCACGCCGGGGCCGCGGGGAGGACTCGCTACCGGCTCACCGGCGAGAGGTCGAGCCGGCGGCCGACGAGGCTGCCGGACCGCTTGGCGAGCCGGTCGGCGATGCGCCGCAGCTCGGCCGCGGCGGGCGAGTCGGGGTCGGTGAGCACGAGCGGCTTGCCCGCGTCGCCGCCCTCGCGCAGCCGGGGGTCGAGCGGCACCTGGCCGAGCAGCGGCACCTTCGCGCCGAGGATGCGGGTGAGCCCGTCGGCCACCGCCTGGCCGCCGCCCTCGCCGAACACCGGGATGCGCTCGTCGCAGTGCGGGCAGGCGAGCCACGCCATGTTCTCGATCACGCCGACGATCTGCTGGTGGGTCTGGGCCGCGATCGACCCGGCCCGCTCGGCCACCTCCGCCGCGGCGACCTGCGGGGTGGTCACCACGACGATCTCGGCGTTCGGCAGCCGCTGCGCCACCGAGATCGCCATGTCGCCGGTGCCCGGCGGCAGGTCCATGAGCAGCACGTCGAGGTCGCCCCAGTACACGTCGGTGAGGAACTGGTGCAGCGCCCGGTCGAGCATCGGGCCGCGCCACACCACCGGCATGTTCGCCTGGGGCTTGAACATGCCCACCGAGATGACCTTGATGTCGTGCGCGACCGGCGGGAGGATCATGTCCTCCACCTTGGTCGGCCGCTCGGACACGCCGAGCATGCGCGGCACGCTGTGGCCGTAGATGTCGGCGTCGACCACGCCGACCTTCAGCCCGGAGGCGGCCATCGCGGCGGCGAGGTTCACGGTGACCGAGGACTTGCCGACGCCGCCCTTGCCGCTGGCGATCGCGAACACCCGGGTGAGCGAGCCGGGCTTGGCGAACGGGATCTCCTTCTCCGGCGCGCGCGAGCCGCGCAGCTTGGTCTGCAGGTTCTTGCGCTGCTCGGCGCTCATCACATCCAGCTCCACCTCGACCGCGGTCACGCCCTCGACCCGGCGCACGGCCTCGGTGACCTGGCGCGTGATGGTGTCGCGGAGCGGGCAGCCCGCGACCGTGAGATAGACGCCGACCCGCACCACCCCGTCCGGGGTGATGTCGATGCTCTTGACCATGTCGAGATCGGTGATCGGCCGGCGGATCTCCGGGTCGTTGACCGTGGCCAGCGCCGCCCTGACCGCTTCAGTGGTGGGAGCCATGGCTCCATGGTATGGACCGCCACCGGTGCCCGGAACGGCGGTCCCGGCTACGGCACGGCCCCGCGGGCGGCGGGCACCGGACGGGGACGGGGGTGCGGGCGGACCCGGCGCGAACACGCGGACACCGCGATCAGGAGAGCTATGTGCCGCACGTGGCGAACGTTCTAGGATGCCGGATGTGACGGTGACGGCCGGCGGCGGAACCGCCCTCACACCCGAGGAACTCACCTTCTGGCGCCTGCTCCAGCGCGTCCAGGTCCAGATCACCCGCGCCCTCGAGGCCGAGCTGCTGGTGGAACACGGCCTGTCGCTGCCGGCCTTCGAGGTGCTCGCCCACCTCCACGAGGCCCCGGACCGGCGGCTGCGCATGAACGACCTCGCCGACCGGGTGCTGCTGTCCCGCAGCGGCCTGACCCGGCTCGCCGACCGGCTGCAGAACGAGGGGCTGCTGCGGCGGGAGGCCTGCCCGAGCGACGCCCGCGGCCTGTACGCCGTGCTCACCGACGAGGGCGCGGCGCGCCGGGACGCGGCGGCGCCCACCTACCAGCGCGCGATCCGCGGCCACTTCCTCGACCTGCTCGACGACGACGAGCTGCGCAAGTGCACCGCGGTGCTCACCAAGCTGCTCACCCGCGGCGGCGCCTGCCCGCCGGACCGCCGCCGCTCTTGAGCGCTCAGCCGCCGCGGCGGTCGGGGACCCGCTCCGGGAGCCGGTCGCGCAGCTCCTCCACCAGGTGCTGCAGCTCGGAGCGCAGGTAGTCGCGGGTGGCGAGCTCGGCGAGCGCCATCCGGATCGAGGCGATCTCCCGGGTGAGGTACTCGATCTCGGCCTGGTTGCGCGCCGCGGTGAGCCGGTCCTCCTCGGCCTGCACCCGGTCCCGGTCGGCCTGCCGGTTCTGCGCGAGCAGGATGAGCGGCGCCGCGTAGGAGGCCTGCAGCGAGAGCATGAGGGTGAGGAAGATGAACGGATAGGGATCGAACCGCCACGGCGTGAGCGTGTTCCAGCCGATCCACACCGCGATGAACGCGGTCATGTAGACGAGGAACCTCGCGGTGCCGAGGAACCGCGCGATCCGTTCGGAGAGCCGCCCGAACGCCTCGGGATCGTAGTGCGGGCGCAGCCGTACCCCGCGGTACTCCCTTGGCAGATCGAGTCGGTCAGCCGCCATCCGTCACTCCCTGCCCCTCCGTTTGCCCCTCCGATTGCCCTGCTGAAGGTGACGTCCGGGTCTCCGGAGCCTTCCGGTCCTCGGGATCCTCCGCGCCTGCCGGCATCTCCGCCTCGCGCTCCCGCCAGTCGGGGGGAAGGAGGTGGTCGAGGACGTCGTCCACGGTCACCGCGCCCACCAGGCGCCCGAGCTCGTCGACCACCGGGGCGGCGACCAGATTGTACGTCGCGAGGTAGGACGTGACCTCGGCGAGGCTGAAGTCGGGGCGGATCGGGTCGATGGTGCGGTCGATCGCCGCGCCGACGAGCGACGACGGCGGCTCGCGCAGCAGCCGCTGGAAGTGGGCCACGCCGAGGAAGCGCCCGGTCGGGGTCTCGTACGGCGCGCGGGTGACGTAGACCTGGGCGGCGACGGCCGGGGTGATGTCCTCCTGGCGGATCTGCGCGAGCGCCTCGGCCACGGTCGCGGTCGGCGGCACGATCACCGGCTCGCTCGTCATCATGCCGCCCGCGGTGTCCTCGGCGTAGGTGAGCAGCCGGCGCACCGGCGCGGCCTCGCGCGGCTCCATCAGCTCCAGCAGCGCCTGGGCGCGGTCGGCGGGCAGCTCCTGCAGCAGGTCGGCGGCGTCGTCCGGGGCCATCGCCTCGAGCACGTCGGCGGCGCGCTCCGCGGCGAGCGTGGTGAGGATGCCGATCTGGTCCCGCTCGGGCAGCTCCTCGAGCACGTCGGCGAGCCGGTCGTCGTCGAGCGCGGCGGCGACCGCCTCGCGCCGCTTGGGCGGGAGCGCGTGCAGCGCGCTGGCGAGGTCGGCGGGCCGCATGCGCTCGTAGGCGGCGAGCAGGCTCGCCGTACCCTGGTCCGGCTGCAGGCTCTCGAAACCGGTGACCTCCTCCCAGTCGGCGACGATCGTCTCGCCGCGGCGCAGCCCGCGGCCGGGGCGGCGCACCGCGACCTTGGTGAGCAGCCAGTCGCCGGCGCGGTCGCGCTCCATCGCCACGTCGAGCACGCTCCCGGTGACGCCGGGGTCGTCCGCCGCGCCCCGCCGCCGTACGGTCACCTCGCGGTCGAGCATGTCGGCGAGCACGAGGGTCTCGCTCGCCCGCTGCTCGAACCGGCGCAGGTCGAGCCGGCCGGTGAACACCACCGAGCCCGCCTCGAAGCTGCGCACCCGGGTGATCGGCATGAACACGCGGCGGCGCGGCTGCACCTCGACGACGAAGCCGTGCACCCGCGGCGGGCGCGGCCCGGGGAGCGTGACCACCGCGTCCCGGATCCGGCCGATCTGGTCGCCGTTCGGGTCGAACACCGGTGTCCCGGCGAGCCGTGCGATGAAGATCCTCACATCGGCAGCGTAGGAGACCATCGCACCTCCCGGTCACCCCTCCCCCGGCTCGGGGTCTGTTGCCCGATATGCCGCGGTTAATCAACTTGCTGGCGTCGCGCCCGCTGTGACAGCATCCATTCGGTTTAACGGTACTTACAGGATGGTGTCGCATGCGGCGCACGAGTCTCGCGATCGCCGTGTTCTCCTCGTGCTGTTTCGGGTTCTCCGGGCCGATGGCGAAGTTCCTCGGCGCCGCCGGGTTCACCCCGCTGGAGGCCGTCTGGGTGCGCATGGCCGCCTCGGCGGTGCTGCTGCTCGCGATCCTCGCCCTGGTACGGCCCCGCGCGCTGCGCATCCCCCGCGCCCGGATCGGCCTCGTCGCGGCGTACGCGCTGCTCGCGATCGCCGGGGTGCAGGCGCTGTACTTCGTCGCGATCACCCGCATCCCGGTCGGGGTCGCGCTGCTCATCGAGTTCACCGCGCCGGTGCTCGTCGTCGCCTGGGTCCGGCTGGTGCGCCGGATCCGGCCCGGCCGCGCCGCCTACCTCGGCGCGCTCATCACCGTCGCCGGGCTCGCCGTGGTGGTCGAGGTGTGGCAGGGCCTGCGGCTCGACGCGCTCGGCCTGCTCGCCGCGTTCGGCGCGGCGGCCGGATGCGCCGGGTACTTCCTGCTCAGCGACGGCTTCGGGGACGAGATGGACCCGCTCGGCCTCATCGCCTGGGGCTTCGCCGGGGCCACGGTCGTGCTCGCCCCGCTGAGCCGGCCGTGGGACATCCCGTGGTCCGCGCTCGGCGGCTCCGCCACGGTCGGCGGCACCACGCTGCCCGCGTACGCCGCCGCGGCCGTGCTCATCGTGGTCGCCACCGTGCTCGCGTACATCACCGGGGTGACCGCGGTGCGGCGGCTGTCGGCCGCGGTGGGCTCCACGGTCGCCTCGCTCGAGGTGATCGCCGGGACGGTGATCGCCTGGGTGCTGCTCGGCGAGACGCTCGGGCCGCTCCAGATCGCCGGTGGCGCGGTGGTGATCGCCGGTGCGCTGCTCGCCCAGACCGCCGCCCGGGGCACGCGCCGCGACGGGCGGCCGGGCGGGGACGCGGGCGGCGCCGCGCCGGCCGGCCCGGACCGGCCGCTCGCGGGGGCCGCCCCCGCCGCCGGCGGCGCGGACACCTGATCGCCCCTCGGCTACCGTGGGCCTCATGATGCGTTCCCGCCGTTCCTGCCTCGCGGTCCCCGGCAGCAACCTCCGCTACCTGGAGAAGGCGCAGGGCCTGCCCGCCGACGAGGTCTTCCTCGACCTGGAGGACTCGGTCGCCCCGCTCGCCAAGGAGGAGGCGCGGCGCAACGTGGTGGCGGCGCTGCGCGAGGGCGACTGGTCCGGCAAGGTGCGGGTGGTGCGGATCAACGACGCCACCACGCACTGGGCGTACCGGGACGTGATCGAGGTGGTCGAGCGCGCCGGCGACCGGATCGACTGCGTCATGCTGCCCAAGGTGGCCGAGGTCGCCCACATCGCCTGGCTCGACACGCTGCTCACCCAGATCGAGCGGGGCCTTGGGCTGCCGGTCGGCGGCATCGGCATCGAGGCGCAGATCGAGAGCGCCCGCGGGCTGATGAACGTGGAGCACATCGCCGCCGCCTCGCCCCGGCTGGAGACCCTCGTGTTCGGGCCCGCCGACTTCATGGCGTCGATCAACATGCGCACGCTCGTCGTGGGCGAGCAGCCGCCCGGCTACACCGAGGGCGACGCCTACCACTACGTGCTCATGCGGCTGCTCGTCGCGGCCCGCGCCCACGGCCTGCAGGCGATCGACGGGCCGTACCTGCAGATCCGCGACGTGGACGGGTTCCGGCGGACGGCGCGGCGGTCGGCGGCGCTCGGCTTCGACGGCAAGTGGGTGCTCCACCCGGACCAGATCGAGGCCGCGAACGAGGTGTTCTCCCCCAGCCAGGAGGACTACGACCACGCCGAGCTCATCCTCGACGCCTACGAGTACCACACCACGGTGCGGCGGCGCGGCGCCGCGATGCTCGGCGACGAGATGATCGACGAGGCGTCGCGGAAGATGGCCCTGGTGATCGCGGCGAAGGGGCGGGCCGCCGGGCTGCGCCGGACCAAGACGTTCACCCCGCCGGAGGAGTGACGGTACGGCCGGGCCGGTCAGGTGGCCTCGTGGTCGTACGGCGGGATCTCGCCGTAGGACAGCGACCGCTGCGGGGTGAACGACGGCGAGTACAGGTCGTCGTCCGGGCCGTCGGCGGCGGTCGCGGACGACGACCCGGACAGGGCCGGGCTGGGCGTCCGGTACCACTCCCGCTCGATGTCGTCGAGCAGGTGCTTGCGGACGAAGTGCTTGGGGTTGAGGTCCGCCGGGTCGAAGTCGCGGAATTCCGGCCCGAGGTGGGCCTGCAGGTCCGCCCGGGCGTTCGTGGCCATCCTGCGCAGCCGCCGCAGCGCGCGCCCCGCCTGCTGGGCGGCCTGTGGCAGCTTCTCGGGGCCGAAGACCAGCAGCGCGATGACCACGAGCGCCAAGACCTCAGGCCAACCGAGTCCGAACACCGCGATCTCCTACGACGAGCGCCAGTACGCCCACCAGACTAACGCCCGGCCGGCCCTGCCCGGCGCGCCGCCGGTCAGGACGGCTGCGGGTTCGGCACGGTCGCGCCGACCTCGACCGTCGTCGTCTTCTCCTCGCCGTCGCGCCGGTAGGTCACCTTGATCTTGTCGCCCGGCGCCTTGCTGCGGATCGTGACGATGAGCTGGTCGCCGCTGAGCATCGGCTTGCCGTCGATCGCGAGGATGACGTCGCCCGGCTTGAGCCCGGCCTTGTCCGCGGGGCCGCCCTTCTCCACCGGCTCCTGACCCTGGAACGCCCCGGTGGCGATGCGCACGCCCTCGCCGGAGTAGGTCTGGTCGATCGTGATGCCGATGCGCGGGGTCTTCGCCACGCCGGTGTTGATCAGCTCCTGGGCGATGCGGCGCACCTGGTTCGACGGGATGGCGAAGCCGAGGCCGATGTTGCCGCTCTGGCTGCCGCCGCCGAGCGACGCGATCGCCGAGTTCACCCCGATCACCTGGCCGGAGGCGTTGACCAGCGGGCCGCCGGAGTTACCGGGGTTGATCGCCGCGTCGGTCTGGATCGCGTTGATCCAGGCGACGTCGGAGCCGCCCTCGCCGCCGGCCTGCACCGGCCGGTTGACGGCGCTCACGATGCCGGTGGTCACCGTGCCGGTGAGGCCGAGCGGGGCGCCGATCGCGATCACCGGGTCGCCGACCACCACGCTGTCGGAGTCGCCGAGGGTGATCGTCGGCATGCCGTACAGGTTCTCCGGCTTGACCACCGCGATGTCGGAGCTGGGGTCGCGGCCGACGAGCTTCGCCGGGGAGGTCTTGCCGTTGTTGAAGCTCACCGTGATCTGGCCGAACCGGCCGGCCGGCGCGACCACGTGGTTGTTCGTCACCACGTAGCCGCCCTGGATGATGAAGCCGGACCCGGTGCCGCCCTCGGTCACACCGCGCACCTCGAGCGAGACCACGCTCGGCAGCACCCGGGCGGCCACGCCCGCGACCGACTGCGGGTCGCGGTTCACGTTGCCGGAGGGGGCCGCCTCGATCGTGTACGACGGGTCGGTGACCGCCTCGCTGTCCCGCTTGGCGAGCAGGTAGCCCCCGACGCCGCCGAAGCCGCCCGCGACCAGCGCGATCACGACCGCGATCACCACGAGGAGGCCGAGGCTCGGGACGCCGCGCAGGCCGCCCGGCCGGCCGCCGGACGGGGGCGGCGGCGCCCAGCCCGGCCCCATGCCGAGCGCGTTCTGCGGCGGCGGCGGGGTGAACGTGACCGGCGGGCCGCCCGGCCCGGGCACCGGCCCCGTGGCCGGCGCGCCCGGCCCCGTGCCGGGCCGGTCCTGGCCGCCCGGCTCCTGCCAGGGCGCCGGCGGCGGCGCCTCGCCGCCGAGCGGGCGGTCCTGCGGGCCCTGCGGCCCGTGCTGCGGCGCGTTCGGCTGAGGACCCTGCGGCGGTTGACCGGCCTGCTCACCCAGGCCCTCCCACCGCGGCGTCTCCCGGGTGATCGGCGGACCGTCCTCGGCCGGGAAGAACTCCGGACGTCCCCGTCGCTCGGTCCCGTTCTCGGAGGTGGCGCCCGACCCGCCGTTCTCGGTCCTGACCGGCGCGTCCTCCCGGCCGTCGCGGGTCTCGTCGGTCATCGATGCGTCACTCCCCTGCACCACAACACGCGGTCCGCGGCACGGTTCACGGCCGCAGCGCCAATCGCAACGCCAATACTGCTCAGAGCGGCATACGCGTGCCGTAAAGGACGTGGATCATCCGAGTCGTCCCACCCAATCGAGGGCTCGGTCCACGCTGCGCGCGAGCCGTTCCCAGAAGCCGGGCTCGTCCTCGTGCGGCAGTGCCGCGACGGCGGCGTCGACCACGTCCGCCGGCGCGTCGGCGAGCACGGTGTAAACATAATCTCCGCTTGACCAGATCGCGTTCCCGCTTCCGGGCTCCCGAACCCAGATCGTATGCCCGAAACGTTCGCGTGCATGCCAGTCCGTCAGGGAGGTCGCGTCGAGGCGACCTTTCTGGATGAAGACTGATACCACCGATTCGCCGTCGGAGTAGCCGAGGTGCACGTAGGTGCGCTCGGTGCCCTCCGTGCCGGTGAGCGGGCGGCCGTCGAGCCGGCGCTCCGCGGCGGACACGAGCCGCAGCCGCCGCGGCAGCGTGCCCGGGACCGGCCAGCCCCGGGCGCGCAGCGCGGACACGTCCGGATCGCCCACGCCCGGCGCGGGCGCGGCCGCGCGGGCCGGGCCGCCCACCAGCAGGCACAACACCATCGCCGCGAGCAGCAGCGGCAGCACGCCGCCGGGACTGCGCGCGGCCGGTACCGGCCGGTGCGTCACCGCGGCGACTGCATCGGCGTGGGCTCCACCGGCAGCGGCGTGTACTGGCCGTACTGCACGCTCTTGTGCTGGTTGGCGAACATCTCCACGGGCGGCGACACCGGCTGGCGGGTGTCGGAGCCGCCCAGCACGAACAGCGTGCCGAGCGCCATCGCGGCCGAGGCCACCCCCACCGCGACGTACCCCATCCGGCGGGACCGGCTCGGCCGTCCGGGCCCGGAGGCGGCCGGGCCGCCGCGGCGCGGCCGGTTGTCGAGCGGGGCGATGCCGTACCCGTGGAAGCCCTGCGGCTCGAACGGGCGCACCCGGGGCGGGAGCGGGCCGCCGGGCTCGGACATCCGCAGCAGCGCCACGGTCAGGTCGGCGGGCACCGCCGGCGACTCGAGCGACCGCAGACGGGCCTTGAGCGCCCGTGTCGCCTCCACCTCACGGCGGCAGTCGGCGCAGAACGTCAGGTGGGCGAGCGCCCGCTCGCGCTCCCGGTGTCCCAGCTCGCCGTCGACCAAGGCCGAGACGAGATCTCCCAGATGGCTCATCGTTCCTCCCCACGGGTCATCGACGGGGGGAGCTGATCGCCGCGTTCGGAGTCGCGCGGTGCCCGGTGCTCCAAGGCCTCGCGAAGCTGGGCACGACCACGGTGGATGCGACTGCGTACCGTGCCCAGCTTGACGCCGAGCGTGGCCGCGATCTCCTCGTAGGACAACCCCTCAATATCACACAGCACGACCGCGGCGCGGAACTCGGGGGCGAGCGAGTCGAGCGCGGCCTGGATGTCGGGCTCGAGGTGCGCGTCGTCGTACACCTGCGCCGGGGTGGGCTCCCGCCCCTTCAGCCGCTCGGCCGCGTCCTCGGCCAGTCCCTCGAACCGGATGCGCTGCTTGCGCCGTGCCATGTCGAGGAAGAGGTTGGTCGTGATGCGATGCAGCCAGCCCTCGAACGTGCCCGGCGTGTAGCTCGAGAGCGACCGGAAGACGCGGACGAAGACCTCCTGGGTGAGGTCCTCTGCGTCGTGCACGTTTCCGGTCAGCCGATAGGCGAGGCGGTACACCCGCGCCGAATGGGTTCGGACGACCTCTTCCCAGGTGGGCGGCGTCCACTCCCCCGCGGGATACGCGTCGTAGGGAGCACCCGCCTGGTGGGCGTCATCCACCGGCACTCCTCTCGTCGGGGCCACCGCTACTGCCATGGTGCCTGGTTTCGTCCCCTCGTGCGCGGCCACTGCCTGTCCTCGCCTGCATAAAACCCATCCAAAGCGTGCAACGTCCCCGTTGTGGCGCGAGTTCCCGTTCGCAGCCGTCTCCCCTAGGCTGCGAGCCATGCGAAGCGGGGAGGAGATGGACCAGATGGCCCCGACGCCAGCCGGTCCGGCGGAGGCGAGCCTGGCCTACGCCGATGCGTTCCACACGGAGGACGAGATCCTCCAGGAGGCCAGAAAGCGCGGAATCGAGTGGGGCGCCGAGCCGCTCCCACCGGGCGCCGGCGCGGCCCTGTGCTTCCTCGCCACCGCGATCAACGCCCGGGCGGTCGTGGAGATCGGCACCGGGTGCGGCGTGTCCGGGCTGTGGCTGCTCCGCGGCATGCGCCCGGACGGCACGCTCACCAGCGTCGACGTGGAGGTCGAGCACCAGCGGCTCGCCCGCCACCTGTTCTCCCAGGCCGGGTTCGCGGGCAGCAAGGTCCGGCTCATCACGGGCCGGGCGCTCGACGTGCTGCCGCGCCTCGCGGACGGCGGGTACGACCTGGTGTTCTGCGACGCCGAGCCGCAGGAGTACGCCGACTACCTGGTCGAGGCGCTCCGGCTGCTGCGGCCCGGCGGCATCGTCGCGTTCGCCCACGCGCTGCTCGGCGGGCGGGTGCCCGACCCGGCCCGGCGGGATCCGGACACGGCCGCCATGCGCGAGGTGGGCCGGCTGCTCCGGGACGACGAACGGCTGCGGCCGCTGCTGCTGCCGCTCGGCGACGGCCTGCTCGCCGCGGTCAAGCTGCCCTGACCGCGCGCGGCCCCGCGGCCGGCAGGCCGCAATGAGACACCGCGGCCGCCAGGCCGCAATGAGACACCGCGGCCGCCAGGCCGCAATGAGACACCGCGGCCGCCAGGCCGCAATGAGACACCGCGGCCGGCAGGCCGCAGCGCGACGCCACGGCCGTCAGGCCGCGGTGAGGTAGCCGAGGAGCAGGCGCACGCCGTACCCGGTGGCGCCCTTGCTGTGGATGCCCTCGTCGGAGGTGGTACGGCCGACGGCGGCGATGTCGAGATGCGCCCACGGGCGCCCGCCCGCGAACTCGCGCAGGAACAGCGCGGCCGTGATCGACCCCGCGCCGTAGGTGCCGTCGGCCTCGACGTTGGCGAGGTCGGCGACATCCGAGTCGAGCGCGGGCCGGTAGTCCTCGATGAGCGGCATCCGCCACAGCCGCTCCCCGCTCGCCTCCCCCGCCCGCAGCAGGTCGGCGGCGAGCTCGTCGCTGCTCGCGTACACCGCGCCGTACTCGCGGCCGAGCGCGATGCCGATCGCGCCGGTGAGCGTGGCGATGTCGATGATCGCGTCCGGCTCCAGCCGCTCGGCGGCGTAGGCGAGCGCGTCGGCGAGCACGAGGCGGCCCTCGGCGTCGGTGTTGCGCACCTCCACGGTCCGCCCGCCGTAGTGGGTGATCACGTCGCCGGGGCGCTGGGCGGTGCCGGACGGCATGTTCTCGGCGGCGGCGACGAGGCCGGTCACCCGCACCGGTACGGCGAGCTCGGCGAGCGCGCTCAGCACCGCGATCACCGCGCCGCCACCGGCCATGTCGGTCTTCTGGAACTTCATGTTGTCGTTCGGCTTCAGCGACAGGCCGCCGGAGTCGAACGTGATCCCCTTGCCGACGAGCACCACGTGCCGGGCGGGCTCGGCATCCCGCGGCCGGTACTCGAGCTTGATCAGGCGGGGCGGCCGCGCCGATCCCCGGCCGACCGCGAGGATGCCGCCGAAGCCCTCGGCGGCGAGCCGGTCGGGGTCCCACACCTCGGCCGCCAGGCCGCGCTCCGCGGCGATGCGCAGCGCCTGCTCGGCGAGCCACTCGGGGTTCTTGATCGACGAGGGGGTGTTGGCGAGGTCCCGGTTGAGCGCGGTGGCCCGGGCGAAGATCTCGCCGCGCCGTACCGCGTCGCGGGCGTGCTCGGGCCCGGTGAACCGGATGCGCTCGACGGGCCTGCTCTTGCCCTCGCCCACGCCCGGCTCGCCGCCGCTGGAGCCGAGCATCTTGAACGCGTAGCAGGCGAGCAGCGCCCCCTCGGCGAGCGCCGACCAGGCGGCCGGCTCCGCCTCGGGCAGCGTGATCGTCAGCTCGGCGCGCCCCCGCGCCCGGCGGGCGAGCGCGGCCCCGGCCCTGCGCAGCGCCTGCGGCCCGGCGTCGCCCGTGCCGTACAGCAGGACCCGGCCCACCCGGTCGCCGCGGGCCACCGGCACCTCGACGATCTCGCCCGCCTCGCCCTTGGCGTCGTACTCGCGCAGCAGCGCCTCCGGCGGCAGCGGCAACGCCACATCCGGGGCGAGATCCGCCCCGTACGGCACGGCGAGCAGCTCGGCCGCCTCGGGCTCCTGCCGGGTCGCGAACTCCGTCGAGGTGTGAATCGGCACCGCGTCTCCAAACTCCCGTGTGTGCACCGTCCCGCCGCGCGGGCGCACGCGGCCCACGGCCGGGGTGACCGGAACCGCACGGCGTGACCGGACGGGCCGCCCGGGGTCACGCGCGGCGGCGTGCGGGCCGGCGGGCCGCGGCGGGTCCCGAACATGCCGACGGCCCTGGCGTTGTCGCGGCGCCCGGGGGCGCACCCGTCAGGGGGCCACCCGGGGAAGCCTCACAGCCAGGGCCGTGACGTATCAGATCAAAGCCGACCGACCAGGGGTGTCAGCTGACGACGTTCTTCAGAGCATCGCCCAGGGCACTGGCCTCATCCGCCGAGAGCTCGACGACGAGCCGCCCGCCACCCTCCAGGGGGACCCGCATGACTATGCCCCGTCCTTCCTTGGTGACCTCCAGCGGACCGTCGCCAGTCCGCGGCTTCATCGCCGCCATGCGTGCTATCCCTTCCTGCTACTGGACTGCGTGTTCCCAACCACGACCCGTCAGTGAGACCGGCCTCAGTTCACACGTCATTCTGTGATGTCCTATTATCCCGCGTCCGACACCCAGGTAGGTAACGATCTCCTCCCAAGATGCGTTGTCGCGGCCGCTAACTTGCCGCCAAACTGGGGCTGTGAATGCCCGAGCCGCGCTGTTCGACCTTTTCGGCGACCACTTGCGCTCTCGCGGCGGACGGGCCTCGGTGGCCGCGCTGGTCCGGCTGCTCGCGCCGCTCGGCATCGCCGCGCCGGCCGTGCGGACCGCGATCTCCCGCATGGTACGGCAGGGCTGGCTGGTGCCGGAGCGGCTGCCGCAGGGCCCGGGGTACGCGGTCACGCCGAAGGCGGTGCGCCGCCTCGACGAGGCGGCGGCGCGGATCTACCGGGCGGGCGCGGTGACCTGGTCGGGCCGCTGGCACGTGGTGGTGCTCGAGCCGGTGCGCGAGCGGTCGAAGCGGGAGCGCATCCGGGCCGAGCTCACCTTCCTCGGCTACGCGCCGCTGTCGGACTCCACCTGGATCGGCCCGCGTCCCGCGCCCGAGCTCGACCAGCTGCTCACCGGCGAGCGGGTGCGCGCCGACCGGTTCGACGCCCGGCTGGAGGACGACCCGCGCGAGCTCGTGGCCCGCGCCTGGGACCTGCCCGCGATCGGCGCGGCGTACGAGGAGTGGCTCGACCAGGCGGTGCGGCTCGTCGGGTCGCTGCCGAAGGACGCGCTCCGCGACGACCTGCCCGCCGACGACCCGCGGCGCGTCGAGCTGGAGAGCCGGGTGTTCGCGGTGCGCAGCAGGCTCGTGCACGGCTGGCGCAACTTTCTGTTCCGCGACCCCGGCCTGCCGCCCGAGCTGCTGCCCCCGGGCTGGCCGGGGGACAAGGCGAGGGCCTACTTCGAACAGGAGGCGGCCCGGCTGCTGCCCGCGGCGGCGGCCTTCGTCGACCGGTGTCTCGCCGGTGAGCCGACCGTTTCCGGCGCCTCGGGCCGGGCGCCGGGGGACAAAGGAGTCTCATGACGATCGACTACGCGGTCGCCGACGCGGTGGCGACGATCACGCTCAACCGCCCGGACGCGATGAACGCGCTCTCGCTGGAGATGAAGCGGGAGCTGCTCGCCGCGCTGGAGCGGGCCCGGGACGACGCCCGGGTGCGGGCGGTGCTGCTCACCGGGTCGGGCCGGGCGTTCTGCGCGGGCCAGGACCTTCGCGAGCACGCCGGCGGGATGGCGGACGGCGACGCCAAGCCGATGAACGCCAAGCTGATGAACACGGTCCGGGAGCACTACAACCCGATCGTGCGGCTGGTGACCGGCATGGGCAAGCCGGTGGTGGCCGCGGTGAACGGCGTGGCGGCGGGCGCCGGGGCCGGGCTCGCGTTCGCCTGCGACCTGCGGATCGCCGCCGAGGGGGCGCGGTTCGTGATGGCCTTCTCCGGGGTCGGCCTCGCGCCGGACACCGGCGTGTCCTGGACGCTGCAGCGCCTCGCCGGGCCCGCCGTCGCCCGCGAGCTGCTGCTGCTCGGCGAGCCGGTCGACGCGCAGCGGGCGCTGCGGCTCGGGCTGGTGAACCGGGTGGTGCCGGACGGCGAGCTGCCCGCGGTCGCGGGCGAGCTCGCCCGGAGGCTCGCCGCCGGGCCCACGGCCGCCTACGCGGCGACGAAGCGGGCGCTCGACTTCGCGGCGGTGCACACCCTCGACGAGGCGCTGGAGCTCGAGGCCGAGCTGCAGGAGGCGTGCGCCGCGACCGAGGACCACCGCGCGGCGGTGAAGGCGTTCCTGGAGAAGCGGCGGCCCACGTTCAGCGGGCGGTGACGCCGGCGCGGTCGCGCACCCAGCAGTCCGCCAGGTGGTCGTTGACCAGGCCGATCGCCTGCATGAGCGCGTAGACGGTGGTGGGGCCGACGAAGCGGAAGCCGTAGCCGCGCAGCCGCTTGGCGAGCGCGGCGGAGGCGGGCGTGCTCGCGGGCACGTCCTGCGGGGTGCGCGGCGCCGGGGCGGCCGGGTCGGCGTACGACCACACGAGCGCGGACAGGCCGCCCGGGACCTCGAGGGCGGCGCGGGCGTTCGCGATCGTCGCCTCGATCTTGGCGCGGTTGCGGATGATTCCGGGGTCGGCGAGCAGCCGCTCGACGTCGTCCTCGCTGAACGCGGCCACGGCGGGGATGGAGAACCCGGCGAACGCGGCGCGGAAGTTCTCCCGCTTGCGGAGGATCGTCAGCCAGGACAGGCCGGACTGGAAGGCCTCGAGGCTGATCCGCTCGAACACGCGGTCGTCGCCGTGCACCGGCCGCCCCCACTCCTCGTCGTGGTAGGCGATGTAGTCGGGGGCCGAGGTGGCCCAGGAGCAGCGCACCCGGCCGTCGCCGGAGCCGCTCACCAGTCGTCCTCCCCCTCCAGCGGGTCGACCCCCGCGGGGGCGGCCGCCCCGGACGGCGCCGCACCGCTCGCGCCCTTCCCCGCGCCGTCCTTCGCCGCGGCGTCCGCCTTCCCGCCGGCGGGCGCGGCGTCCGGCTTCGCCGGGCCGGTCCCGCCGGACCCGGCGGCGTCCCGCGGCGCGGTCTCCTTCTCCTCGCCGGCGCGCCCGGCCGGGCCCACGGACGCCTTCTCAGCGCTCTCCCGGGCGTCCTCCCGGGCGTCCTGCTCGCCGGAGTCCCGCCGCGCGGCCTCCTCCGGCTCGGCCTCCGGCGCGTCCTTCTCCGCCGCGTCCTCCGCCACGTCCTCGCGGGCGGAGCCGTCCCGCGCCGCCCGGGCCACGCCGTCCCGAGGTTCCTCGGCCGACTCCGCGGCCGCCGTGCCGTTCCGCACGGCCCCCTCCCCGCCCACGCCGTCGGGCGAGGCCAGCGGCCGGGTCGCGCCGAAGGCGACGGCCGCGGCGCCGCCGTGGATCTCGGTGGGCTCGCCCTGCGGCGGCTGCGGCAGGTGCTCGGTGCGCGGCGGCCGCGCCGCCCCGGCGTACCCCGTTCCGCGGGCCTGTGGGCGGTCGCCGTGCAGCTCCGCGAGCCGCTGCTCGAGGATGGCGATGCGGGTGTCCCGTTCGCTCAGCGCGGTCGCCACGCGGCGCAGCGTCTCGTCCACGGTCTGGGTGTGGTAGCCGACGAGCGAGACCGGAAGCCGCAGCGACATGAAGTCGACCGCCGTGAGCCGCCCGGCCTCCGGCAGCTCGAGCGGCGGGACGTCCGGAGGGAACTCGGCCATCTCACCGCCGTGGCCCAGGGCGACCGCGACCACGCACCCGAGGACGGCGAGCGCGGCAACGGCGAGTACGACCAGCACATAGGAATCGTGCCACAAGTCGCAGGCCGGTACCGGCCGCCCGCCGTACTCGGGCCGGCCGGACGGGGCTCAGGGCGCGGCCTCGCCGACCTCGCCTGCGGTGGGGGTGAGGTGGACGGTGGGGCGCTCCAGGTGGGCGAACGCCTCCTCCACGGTGGTGGTCCAGCTGATCGCGTCGAACACGTCGGGGCGGGTGAACCCCGCCTCGTACATGCCCTGGACGAGCGCGCGGAGCGGGTCGTACAGGCCCCACGGGTCGAGCACCACGAGCGGGCGGTGGTGCGCGCCGAGCACGCGGGTCGTCCAGATCTCGAACAGCTCCTCGAGCGTGCCGATCCCGCCCGGCAGCACGAGGAAGGCGTCCGACCGGGCGTCCATGACGCCCTTGCGCTCCCGCATGTCGGAGGTGACGATCAGCTCGTCGGAGTCGTGGTCGGCCACCTCGATGTCGACGAGCATCTGGGGGATGACGCCGATCGTGCGCCCGCCGCCGCGGCGAACCGCCCGGGCCACCGCGCCCATGCACGAGACGACCGCCCCGCCGCTGACGAGGGTGTGCCCTCGGGCGGCGAGCACGGTGCCCACCTCGTCGGCGAGGTCGAGGTACTTCTTCTCGATCCGCTGGCTCGACGAACAGAACACGCAGATGTGCACACCAGCTCCCTGACGCGAGTTCGGGCTCCGGGCTTCGGCCTGCCCGACGCCGCCCGCGGGTCAAACCTGCATCGGGCACGGCGGTACGGCCGCGCCGCCGGGGCCGTCCGGCTCGGGGCGTCAGCCGTCCGCGCCGCCGGCGCCGTTGCGCCGCACGCTCCAGCCGCCCTCGTGCCGCTCCTCGTGCGCCCGGTCGGCCTCGACGATGATCTGAACCGCCTCGTCCACGTCGTCGGTGAGCGAGATGAGGTCGACGTCCTGCGGCGAGATCTTGCCGTCGACCGCGAGCGTGCCCTTGATCCAGTCGACCAGCCCGCCCCAGTACGAGGTGCCGAGCAGCACCACCGGGAACGAGGTCACCTTCCGGGTCTGCACCAGGGTGAGCGCCTCGAACAGCTCGTCGAGGGTGCCGAAGCCGCCCGGCAGCGCCACGAAGCCGCAGGCGTACTTGACGAACATCGTCTTGCGGACGAAGAAGTAGCGGAACTCGATCCCGATGTCGACGTACTCGTTCATCGCCTGCTCGAACGGCAGCTCGATGCCGAGCCCGACCGAGATCCCGCCCGCCTCCCGGGCGCCCTTGTTCGCCGCCTCCATGCAGCCCGGCCCGCCGCCGGTGATCACGGCGTAGCCGGCTTCGGCGAGGGCGCGGCCGAGCCGTACCCCGAGCTCGTACTCGGGGGTGTCGCGCGGGGTGCGCGCGGATCCGAACACGCTCACCGCGGGGGGCAGCTCGGCGAGCGCGCCGAAGCCCTCGACGAACTCCGCCTGGATGCGCATGACCCGCCAGGGGTCCATGTGCAGCCAGTCGGTCGACCGCTTGCGGTCGAGCAGCCGCTCGTCGTGGGTGGTGTCGGGGACGAACCGGCCGCGCAGCACCGCCTGCCCTTGGCGTCGTTCACGTCGTCGGATGCTCATACCGCCACGCTAGTGGCTGTGTGATCGTGCCGCTGCCGTCCGACGCGCCCCGCGCGGGGCGCCCGGTCAGGGGTACGGCGCCGCCGGGCCCCGCGGAGTGCCCGCGTCCGCGCAGGCCAGGAGGGTTGACCCGGCCTCGGAACACGGCGGCGGCCCGGCGGAAAAATCTTGGAACCGTCCCGGAACCTCGCGCGCCGACGCCTGCGTCTAAGAGGCGAGGGTGCTGCTCGGGACTGAAAGTGGTCTTCCCCGCCAGATGGCCGGCGAGGAAGGCCACTTTCTCTTTCGCCGCCGGTACGGTTAGCCGAGCCAGGCGAGCATGCGGCGCTCGCACTCGGCGACCGCCTCCAGCCGCACGTACTCGGCCCGCTGGTGGGCGAGGGTCGGGTCGCCCGGCCCGTAGTTCACCGCGGGCACCCCGAGCCGGGAGAACAGCGACACGTCCGTCCAGCCGAGCTTCGCCCGCGGCGTGCCGCCCACCGCGGCGGTGAACGCGGCCGCGGCCGGGTGGGTGAGGCCGGGGCGCGCCCCGGGGGCGGCGTCGGTGAGCCGTACCTCGTAGCCGTCGAACACCTCGCGCACGTGCGCGAACGCCTCCTCCACGGTGCGGTCCGGGGCGAACCGGTGGTTCACCGTGACCACGCACTCGTCCGGGATGACGTTGCCCGCGACCCCGCCGCGGATGAACACCGCGTTGAGCCCCTCGTGGAACTCCAGGCCGTCCACCACCGGGCGCCGCGGGGTGTAGGAGCGCAGCCGGTCGAGCACCGGCCCGGCCTCGTGGATCGCGTTCACCCCGTGCCAGGACCGGGCGCTGTGCGCCCGCTTGCCCGGCACCACGACCTCCGCGCGCAGCGTGCCCTGGCAGCCGCCCTCGATCACCCCGTCGGTGGGCTCCATGAGCACGGCGAAGTCGCCCGCGAGCCACTCGGGGTGGCGGCGGCTGATCCGCAGCAGGCCGTTGCGCTCGGCCTCGACCTCCTCGCAGTCGTAGAACACGTAGGTGACGTCGCGGCTCGGCGCGGTGAGGTGGGCGGCGAGGCGGAGGGCGACCGCCACCCCGCTCTTCATGTCGCTGGCGCCGCAGCCGTACAGCAGGCCGCCCTCGACCCGGGAGGGCAGGTTGCCGGCGACCGGCACGGTGTCGATGTGCCCGGCGATCACCACGCGCTCGGCCCGGCCGAGCTCGGTGCGGGCCACGACCGCGTCGCCGTCGCGGTACACGCGCAGGTGCGGCAGCGGGGCGAGCGCCTCCTCGATCGCGTCCGCGAGCTCCCGCTCGGCGCCGCTCACCGACTCGATGTCCACCAGCCGCGCGGTGAGCGTGCCGACGTCCGCTGACAGGTCGAGTGAAGTGCCCATCTCCCTCACGCCTCTTTCGCGTCGATCTTTTGGCGGGCCGCCGCGCAACGTGCCTGGCAGCGGCCGTTGCGGCGGCTCCACCCGCGGATGTCAACGGAGCCTAGCGGCACCGGGCGGGCCGTAAGCCGGGTACGGTCATGACCGTGGCGTTGCGTGTTTCGCGTGGGGTCCTGGCGGTCGTGATCGTCGTCGCCGTGCTCGGCGCGGGGATCTACGCCGGGGTGTACTTCCTGCTCCGCCGGGCGGAGCCGCTGGTCATGGCGGAACAGTGCGTGGTTCGCACCCCGCAGGGCGAGCGCGTGCTCGACATCGAGCAGGCCCGGATCTCGGCGATCATCGCCACGGTCGCGGAACGGCGCCGGCTGCCCGAGCGGGCCGTGCAGATCGCCTACGCCACCGCGATCCAGGAGTCGAAGCTGCTGAACCTGCCGTACGGCGACCGCGACTCGCTCGGCGTGTTCCAGCAGCGGCCGTCGCAGGGGTGGGGCACGAAGAAGCAGCTGCTCGACCCGGTCTACGCCACCCGCCGGTTCTTCGCCGAGCTGGAGAAGGTGAAGGGCTACCAGCGCATGCCGATCGAGGAGGCCGCGCAGGCGGTGCAGCGCTCGGCGGACGGCTCGGCGTACGCCACCCACGAGGAGGACGCCGAGATCCTCGCCGCCGCGTTCACCGGCCGGGTGCCGCGCGCGGTGCACTGCACCTACCCGGCGAAGGCGACGCCCGCCCCGGCGCGGGTGGACGAGGCGCGCCGGCTGCTCACCCGCACGCTGGGCGCGGCCGGGTCGCGCGCCCTGGTCACGGAACGCTCCACCGGCGGCACCGGGGTGCGGGTGGCCGCGAACGGCCGGCGCGGCTGGCTCATCGCCTCGTTCGCGGTCGCCCACGCCCAGGAGTACGGCATCGCCCACGTGCGGCTGGGCGGGGTGATGTGGCGGGCGGAGGCCGGCGACGACGGGTGGACCTCCTCCGGCGGGGCGACGCGCCGGTCGGAGGCGGCGGCGACCGGGGTGGTCGCCCGCGCCGCGGGCCGGTCCGCGCGGGGCGGCGGCGCGGCGCGGCTCAGGGCAGCCGCTCGACCTTGATCGATCCCGGCGGCAGCGGCAGCGCGTAGGCCGCGGTCCACGGCTGGCCCTGCACGCGTTCGAAGGAGAGCCGCCGCCCGTCCGGGGCGCGGTAGTCGGCGTAGTCCATGAGCCCGCGGTCGGGGTGGAGGGTGGTGCCCTCGGAGCGGAACGCGACCGTGCCGCGCTCCAGCGGGGCGAACTCCACGCCCTCGAGGATGAGCGTGCTCCTGGCGGGCACCATGCCCTGGGTGGGCACCTGGGTGCGGAGCATGACCTCCAGGTGTGCGGGCGAGTCCGGGGTCGGCCCGGTCCGCTCCCGCACCGACAGCCGCTGGTGGACCCTGCTGCCGTCGTCGAGCACGTAATCGGTCCACTGGTCGCCCTGGCGGGTCGACATGTGCAGCGCGCCGAGCACCCGGGAGCGGGTGCCCTGGCACTCGATGAAGTCGCCGACCTTGATGGTGCGCGGATCGAAGTAGTCGGGCGGCGGCTCGGGCACCGGGGCCGGGTTCGGCATCGCCGGCTCGGCCGGCCGCCGGGGCGCCGGCTCGGCAGCGGCCCGGCGGTCCTGGCGAGTGGTGGCGATGTACGCGCCCAGCACGACGACGAGCGTGGCGATGCTCAGGATGAGCACTACCGCTGCTGTCATGGCGCGCGATCCTACTGGAGTCGGGTCACCGCCGCATCGATCCGTTCGTCGGTGGCGGTGACGGCGATCCGGACGTGTCTCCGGCCCGCCGGGCCGTAGAACTCACCCGGTGCCACCAATATCCCTTTTTCAGCGAGAACGCGCACCTGTTCCCAGCAGTCCGCGCCGTTCGTGGCCCACAGGTAGAGCCCGGCCTCGGAGTGGTCGATGCGCCACCCGGCCCGCTCCAGCGCGGGGCGCAGCCGCGCCCGCCGCGCCGCGTACCGGGCGCGCTGCTCCTCCAGGTGCGCGTCGTCGCGCAGCGCCGCCGCCATCGCGGCCTGCACCGGCGCGGGCACCATCATCCCGGCGTGCTTGCGGACCTCGAGCAGCTCGCGCACGAGGTTCGGGTCACCGGTGACGAAGCCCGCCCGGTAGCCGGCGAGGTTCGACCGCTTCGACAGCGAGTGCACCGCGAGCAGGCCCTCGTGCGAGCCGCCGCACACGTCCGGGTGGAGGATCGAGACCGGCCGCTCCTCCCAGCCCAGCTCGATGTAGCACTCGTCGGAGGCGACCACCGCGCCGCGCTCGCGCGCCCACTCGACCACCTTGCGCAGGTGCTCGGGCGGCAGCACCCGGCCGGTGGGGTTCGACGGCGAGTTCACCCACACCAGCGGCACCCGCTCGGGGCCGAGCGCGAGCAGGCCGTCCGTGGCGACCGGAGTCGCCCCGGCGAGGCGCGCCCCCACGTCATAGGTGGGGTAGGCGAGCTCGGGGAACACCACGCGGTCGCCGGGCCGTACCCCGAGCAGCGTCGGCAGCCACGCGACCAGCTCCTTGGAGCCGATCGTGGGCAGCACGGCCTCGGGGTCGACGTGCACGCCGAGGCGGCGGCGCAGCCAGCCGGCCGCGGCCTCCCGGAGTTCCGCGGTGCCGTGCGTCGTCGGGTAGCCGGGGCTGTCGGACGCTGCGCTCAGCGCCTCCCGCACGACGGTGGGCACCGGGTCGACGGGGGTGCCCACCGAGAGGTCGACGATGCCGTCCGGGTGGGACCGCGCCGTCCGCTTGTACGGCGCGAGCCGATCCCACGGGAAGTCCGGCAGCGCCCGGGAGGGTGCGGACACGACGGCTAGTGCCCCTCGCCCTGCGGGGGAAGCGCGGCCACGATCGGGTGGTCCTTATTGATCTTGCCGACCTTCGAGGCACCGCCGGGCGAGCCCAGGTCCTCGAAGAACTCGACGTTCGCCTTGTAGAAGTCCTTCCACTGCTCGGGAAGGTCGTCCTCGTAGTAGATCGCCTCGACCGGGCACACCGGCTCGCACGCCCCGCAGTCCACGCACTCGTCGGGGTGGATGTAGAGCATGCGCTCGCCCTCGTAGATGCAGTCCACGGGGCATTCCTCGATGCACGCCTTGTCCAGGACATCCACGCAAGGCTGTGCGATGACGTAGGTCACCTCGGGCTCCTTCTCCTGCGCCACGGCACGGCTCGACCGCGGGTCTTAGCCCCTAGTATTGCGGTGCAGGCCATGTAATCGAAACGCGAGGGGGTCGCCTCTTCGTGTCCCCCCACTACGGCGCAAGACTAGTCGTCAGGATCACGCCGGGGGACGTCGGACGGCGTGTCACGGTACGGCGCCGCGTCCCCGAGGGGTTCCGCGACGCGGTCGGCGTGCTGGAGTCGTGGCGGGACGGCACGCTCACCGTGCGCCGCCGGGACGGCTCGCTCGTCGAGATCGCCGAGGAGAGCGTGGTCGCCGCCAAGGTCGTGCCGGACCCGCCGGCGCGCTGACCGCCCCGGCCGAGGCCGCGCCCCCTGCCGGGGTTCGCCCGGAACGCGCCGGGCGCCCGCCTCGTCCGCCCCCGTTGTGCGCCTCATCTCGCCGTGTCTCCTCGACCGGACGGCCGATCACGGTGAGTATGTGACCTGTGACGTCGAGTACCAGCCGCACCACCCGGACGCTCGCCCTGCTCGGCGCGTGCGCGCTCGCCGCCTGCGCGCTCGCCGGCTGCTCGGGCGGCGAGCGTCCCCCCGCCGAGACGGGCACGACCGCGAACCCGCAGGCCACCACGCTGCGCGAGGGCTTCGGCGACCTCGACGGGCTCGTCCGCGCCGCGCAGCGGGAGGGCGAGCTCACCCTCGTCGGCGTGTCGCGCGACCGGCTCAACTTCGGCGCGCTCGTCGACCGGTTCCGCGAGGAGTACGGCATCAAGGTCCGCCTCGTCGAGCCGGACGCCTCCAGCGCGCGGCAGATCGAGCTCGCCGGCAAGGCCCGGCCGGACGTGTTCGACCTGCGGCTCGACGTCGCCGTGGCGAACGCCGACCGGTTCCGGCCGTACCGGGTCGCGGTGTGGGACGAGATCCCCGACGACCTGAAGGACCCCAAGGGCGCCTGGTACGCCGCCTACGGCGGGTACGTCGCCATCGGCTACGACTCGCGCCGGGTGAAGCCCCCGGCGACCTTCGCCGACCTGCTGCGCCCGGGCTCCGGGGCGAAGGTGGCGCTGCCCGGGGACCCGCGGCAGGTCGCGTCCGCGTTCGACGCGGTGATGGCCGCCTCGCTCAAGGGCGGGCGGCCGCAGGTGCGGCGCGGCATCGAGTTCTTCGCCGAGCTGAAGAAGCACGACGCGCTCGCCCCGCCGGAGCGGGCCACCGTGCTCATCGACCTCGACCACGCCCAGCTCGCCCGGGGCGCGACCGCCGCCACCGACGGCCCGGCGTGGAAGGTGGTGGTGCCGCGCGACGCCGTGCTCGCCGACTACCGGGTGCAGGCGATCAGCAAGGACGCGCCCCATCCCGCCGCCGCGCGGCTGTGGCAGGAGTTCCTCTTCTCCGACGAGGGGCAGAACCTGCTGCTCCAGGGGCACGCCCGGCCGGTGCGCATGGAGGCGATGGAGATGCGCGGCACGCTCGACACCGAGGCGGCGGCGCGGCTGCCGAAGGCGACCGGCGAGCCCGTGGTGCTCACCATCCCGCAGATCGACAAGGCGCGCGAGCACCTGCGCACGCACTGGGAGAACGGCGTGCGCTGACCCGCCCCGTGCCGGCCGCCGCATGACGCCGGCCTGACGCCGCACGACGCCGTGTGACACAGCGCGACGGCGCGGTCACGCAGGCCGCCGGCGGGGCGCGACACGGCGAGGGCGAGCGTGAGATCGCCTCACGTATCCCCGGCGCGGGCCCCTAGAGTGGCAGTTCACACGAGGTCGGACCCGGAGTCCGAGATTGTGAGCTGACCATGCTGCGACACGACACGCCGGCACCCACCCGGTGGAACGAACGCGCCTACGACAGTTCCTTCGGCTACGTGTCCGCGCACGGGGCGCCGCTGGTGGAGCTGCTCGACCCCCGGCCCGGCGAGCGCATCCTCGACCTGGGGTGCGGCACCGGGGTGTTCACCGCGGACATCGCCGCCCGAGGCGCCCAGGTGCTCGGCATCGACGGCTCCGCGGCGATGATCGAGCGGGCGATCGCCACCTACCCCGGGCTCGACTTCATCGTCGCCGACGGGTACGACTTCATGGTCGCCGAGCCGTACGACGCGGTGTTCTCGAACGCGGCGCTGCACTGGCTCAGCCGCGACCCGGACGCGGTGATCCGGTGCGTGCGCATGGCGCTGCGGCCCGGCGGGCGGTTCGTGGCGGAGATGGGCGGGGCGGGCAACTGCGCGGCGCTCATCGCCGCGATGTCCACGGCGTGGCGCGAGTACGGCCTGCGCGAGCCGGAGCTGCCGTGGTACTTCCCCTCCCCGGCCGAGTACGCGCTCCGGCTGGAGAAGGCCGGGTTCACCGTGCGGCTGCTGGAGTACTTCGACCGGCCCACGCCGCTCGACGAGTGCCCGGACGGCGCGGCCGACTGGGTGCGCATGTTCGCGGGCTACCTGCTCGCCGAGGTGCCGCCGATGCTCGTCGAGCCGCTGCTGCGGCGGGTGAACGAGCTCGCCGCCCCGGCGCTGCGCCGGGAGTCGGGGTGGGTCGCCGACTACGTCCGGCTCCGGTTCGCGGCGGTCCGCGACTGAGCGGGCCGCACGGCCTGGTGCGGCCCGGCACGGATTGTGCGACGATGGCGTTTCTCCGGTCTCCGCGGGCGTTTCCGGGTGGCCGCGGCGGGCGGCGTGGCCGGGCGGCGCGCACGAGCGCGGCGTCCGCCTTCCGCCGGCCCGCGTGGCGAGGCCCATGGAGAGGCGCACGGAGAGGGGGACGGAGAGGCGCCTGGAGAGGTGTCCGGAGAACCGTGCCGGGAGCACGTCGAGCACAGTCCCGCAGTGACGCCGGGTTTGCCAGACTATGGTCTGGTCTGCGGGCTGTCACCCGTGGGTCGAGAGTGAAGAGCCGGATGGGGAACAGATGAACTTCTGCCTCAGTGACCTTGTCCCACCCCTGCGCTGGAGTGACGCCGCCCGCATCCGGACCCTCACCGAACCGGTCGAACGCGACGGCCTCCCCGACGCCTGGTGGCGCTCGCTGCCGATGGCGCGCGTGCTCGCCGTGCTCTCCCCCGACCGGCTCGCCGAGCTGCTCACCGAGCTTGCGCTCGAGCACTGGCCCGCCGCCGCGATCGGGGACATCCTGCCCGCGCTGTACGTGGCCGGCCCGGACGACGCCGACGACCCGCAGGTCGAGATCGCGCTCGACCGCGCCGGGTCCTGGGCCGGGCTGCTCGCGCTCACCGGCCGGGAGCTGCTCGACCAGCCGTTCATCCAGGCCCGCCCGATGCTGACCGCCCTGTTCGCCGCGGTGTTCACCCGGCTCGCCGAGGGGCCGGGGACCGCCGGGGAGCGCCCCGAGCCCGCGGCGCCGGAGGAGCGCAGGCCGCAGGTGGAGCCGCTGCCCCCGGCGATGTTCCCGCCCGCCGGCCCGGCCGCGTTCCCCCCGGCGTCCGCCGCGCTGCCGGCCTCCGCGGTCGAGGCCGCGCCCGCCGGGCCGGAGGACCCGCAGGACCTGCGCGCGCTCGTCGACGCGGCCTTCGCCGACCTCGACGACCAGGCGTGGGCGGTGGCGCAGAACCGGATCTTCACCGACCAGCCCTCCGAGGCGGACCAGCTCGCCAAGCTCTTCGCGGTGCCCACCGAGCAGATCACCGACCTGGAACGGCGGCTGCGGGACCGGCTCGCGGACTGGCTCGCCTCCCCGGCGGCCGAGCCGTACCGGCGGCACCTGGAGACGGTCACCGAGGCGCTCGGCGCGGCCGCGCCGAAGTCGCGGCTGATCGCGACCGCCGACTGGCACTCCCGCGAGCTGCGCTCCCTCGACGTGCCCGCGTGGCAGTTCGTGCTCGCCACGCTGCCCGAGCACACCCTCGCCGGCGACTGGCTCGTCGCCGGTGACCTCGCCGCGCTGCAGGAGCGCACCCGCCGGCTCGTGCTCGACGCCGAGCGGCCGCCCACGGTGGCGGAGGCCGCCCGGATGCTCGGCTCGCTCGGCATCCACGCCGAGGTGGCGGCCGAGTGGCTGGAGAGCGTGCCGGGCCTGCGCATCGAGGGGCCGGGCGGCACCCCGGCCGAGGCGGCCGGGGCCGACGCCGTGGTGGTGGCCGCCCCCGAGCGGCCCGAGCCGGAGGGGGCCGCGGCCGAGCCGCCGCAGGGCGCCGACCGGCCGGAGGAGGCGGCCGGGCCGGACGCCGCCGAGCGGCCCGGCGCCGCGGAGCCCGAGGCGGCCGAGGCCGCGCCCGCGGCGCAGCCCGCCGGGGGCATCGCCGGGGATATCGCCGGGGCCGTCGCCGAGCCCGCCGGGCCCGCCGCCGAGCCGGAGCGGCGGGGCGAGCCGCCGCAGGACGCGCTCGAGGCCCCGTTCCCGGCCGGCGGGGCGGCCGGGGAGCCGGTGGCCGCCGAGGCCGAGGGGCCGCGCGCCACGCCGCTGCGCCCGCCGTACGGCGCCGCGCCGGAGCCGATCCCGTGGGCGGACCACCCGCCGGCGCCGGACGCCGCCCCGGCCGAGCCCGCCCCCGCGGGCGGCGGGGCCACCCCGCTGCCGAAACGGGTGCCCGGAGCCGCCCTCCCCGGCGACCAGCGGCCCGACCTCGCCGCCGCGCAGCCCGCGGCCCGGGACGGCGACGGGGGCGCCGGGCTGGACGGGGGCGCCGGGCTGGACGGGGGCGCCGGGCTGGACGGGGGCGCCGGGCTCAAGGACGTCGCGCTCACCCGGCGCTGCTTCCGGCAGCCGGACGGCCGCTGGTGGTACCGCATCGACGTCACCGAGGACCACCTCGCGGGCGGGCCGTGCGCGATCCCGAGCGGGTTCGCCGCCTACCTCGGCATGTCGCCCGGCGAGAGCCGTACCGTGCGGTGCGCGACCGGCGAGCTCACGCTGAGCTGGCAGGCGCGCCCCACGCTGGAGGCGATCCGCCCGCTGCTGATCGAGGCGGGCGCCCAGGTGGGCGGGCACCTGTTCGTCACGGTGACCGAGGACGGCATGCTGCGCGCCCGGCACCTGCCCGCGGTGACCGGGGCCGACAACGCCGCCCAGGCGCTGCGCCTGGTCGGCTACACCGCATCGGGAGGCACCATGGACCAGGCGTTGCGGGTCGTCGCCACCCGCGTCGGCATGGACGGCTCGACGCCGCGCGCCGACCTGCTCGGCCGGCTGCGCGAGCGGGGCGACCGCGACCTGCTCTCGCTGCTCGCCACCCCGGTGTGATCCGCGATCCCCGGCCGGCGACCGCCTCCGCGGGGTGCCCGAGGTAGCGCACCCACCCGGCGTCCCGTCCGCCGGCGCGCACTCCACCGAACCCCGTACCACCCAGCCGAGGTGTCCGTGCCGCGACTCGCGATCTCCCCAGCGTTCCCCAGGGAGCTGAACGGTCTGGCGTGGCCGGCGCACAAGGACGTCGTGGCCGCGATCCGCCGGTTCCTCGCGGGCGCCCCCGACGCCCCGGTGCCCGAGCGGGTACGGCACGCCCGGGACCCGCGCGTGGTGACGTTACGGCTCGCCGACGGGCTGCGGGCGGTGGCGCTGCGGGAGGGCGACCTCTACTGGTTCATCACCCTGCTGCCGGAGGACCGGGCGTGGGCGTACGCGCGCCGCCACCGGTACACGGTGAACCGCGCGATCGGGGTGGTGGAGAGCTGGGACGCCGAGGCGCTCGACGAGATCGAGCCCGCGCTGCGCCGCGCGGCCGCCGCCACCGACCGGCGGCTGCTCGCCCACGTGTGCGACGACGACCTGCTCCGCCTCGGCATCGACCCGCGGCTGCTGCGGCTGGTCCGGCTGATGAGCGCCGAGTCCCACCTCGCCGCGGCCGAGCCGCTGCTCCCGGAGACCCAGTACGCCCCGCTCGCGGTGCTCGCCGCGGGCGGCGGCGTCACCGCGGCGTGGCGGGCGCTCGACGCCCGGCAGGCCGTCCCCGCCCGCGGAAACATCGACCCCGGCGACCTCGTCGCCGCGCTCGCCCGCAGCCCGGACCAGGCGGTCTTCGCCTCCCCGGGCACGCTCGAGCGCATCCTCACCCGGCCGGATTGGTGCACCTTCCTCGACCCGCCGCAGCACCGGCTCGCCCACGGGAACGGCTACCCCGAGCCGGTGCTCGTCACCGGCGGCGCGGGCACCGGCAAGACGCTCGTCGCGCTGCACCGGGCCGCCCACCTCGCCCGGCGCGCCGAGGGACGCGTGCTGGTCGTCACCGTCTCCCCGGCGCTCGCCACCGACCTGTCCGCCCGGCTCGACCTGCTCATCGACGACGAGGAGGTACGGCGCCGCGTCGAGGTGGCCGGCGTCGACCGGCTCGCCTGCCGGATCGTGGCCGGCGCCGAGGGCCGCCCGCCGCGGCTCGCCCGGGTGGTGCGGGGGTACGTGTCGCTCGAGGCCGAGCTCGCCGGGCTCGTCGCGCAGGTGCGCGCGTGGCTCGCGGACGGCGCCGCGCCGGAGGACGTGGCGGTGGCGGCGCGGTCGGCCCAGCTGGAGCGGGCGGCGCGGGCCGCGCTGCGCGAGGCGGGCATCGACGTGACGGTGACGAGCCTGCACGGCATGAAGGGGCTGGAGCTCAGCCGGGTCGCCGTGATAGGGGTGGCGGACGGGGTCGTCCCCGCGCCGGAGGCGCTCACCCCGGCCGAGGAGGACGCCGCCGCCCGCGCCCACGACCTGCAGCGGGAGCGGGGCCTGCTCTACACCGCCTGCACGAGGACGACCGAGTTGCTCTACGTTTCCTACACGGGACGGGCCAGTCCCTTCCTGCCGCCCTGATCCCCTACGCTAATCCGCACGTGCCCCGATATCTGGATCATTTATTAATTCATAAATTCGTGTCCGGTTGGAACCGATGAATCTGAGCCTGTGCGACATCGTGCCTCCACTGCGCTGGACCCCGCCCGGCCAGGTGGAGCCGATCGCGAACGACCCGCGGCTGCCCGACGCGTGGTGGCTGGCGCTGCCGCTCGACCGCGCCTGCGCCCTGATCGGCACTCCCCAGGTGGCGGCGCGGCTCGCCGACCTCGCCATCGCCAACTGGGGGCATCTTCCGCTCGGTGACGTGCTGCCGCTGCTCAGGTTCGTCGATCCCGCGGAGAGCCTGCGCACCCCGGGGGACCGGGAGACCGTGCACCGGCTCTTCGCCGAGGTGCTCGACCGCCTCATGGCCTCCGAGACCGGCAGGCTCCCCGAGCCGCCCGCCGCCCGTCCGGACCGGCCGCTGCCGGAGCTCATCGACGAGCTGTTCGCCGGGCTCGACGAGCGGCAGCTCGCGATCGCCCGGGACCGGGTGTACGCCGAGCACCGGGTCACCCTCGACGAGCTCGCCCAGCGGTTCTCGGTCACCCGGGAGCGCATCCGCCAGATCGAACGCGACCTGCGCGACCACGTCGAGTCCGCGCTCACCCGGCCGGAGGCGGCCCCGCTCGTGGCCCACCTGGAGTGGCTGCGCGGCCGGCTCGGCGCCGCCGTACCGGCCGACGACCTCGCCGCGGCGGTGCCGTGGCACCGGACCGAGCTGCGCACGCTCGGCGTGCCCGCCTGGCGGTTCGTGCGCACCCTGCTGACCGGGTACGAGCAGGTGGACGGCTGGCTGATCGCGGGCGGCGCGGACGAGCTGCGGGAGAAGACCCGGCAGCTGTTCACCGACGGCCCGGTGAAGCTCGAGGACGCGGTGGCGCTCGTCGCCCGGCTCGGCATCCGCGAGGACGTGGCCGAGCGCTGGATCGCGTCGGTGCCGAACCTGCGCATCCTCGAGGGGCACGTGGTGCCGTGGCCGCGCAGCGCGGGCGACAAGGCCGAGGCGGTGCTCGCGGTGGCGGGCGAGCCGCTCACCCCGGAGCAGATCCAGCAGCGCATCGGCGAGGACTACAGCCTCGTCGGCATCCGCAACCAGCTCGCCTCGGACGAGCGGTTCCTCCGGGTGGACCAGGACCGGTACGGCCTGCGCCGCTGGGGCGGCGAGGAGTACCCGGGCACGCCGGTGGCCCGCGAGCCCGAGCAGCCCGGCGCCGAGCAGGCCGCCGCGCCCGCGGCGGGCGCGGACGTGCCGGGCCGGTACGGCGTGGCCGAGCCGGCCGTCCCCGGCTACCCGGGCGCGCCCGGCTACGAGCCCGGCGCCCAGCCCGGGTGGATCCGGGTCGACCAGCCGGACCCCTACCAGACCCGCAAGGACGTCGCCCTCTCCCCGCGCTGCTTCCGCAGCCGGGACGGCCGGTGGTGGCACCGCGTCGACATCACCGCCGACCACCTGCGCGGGGCGAGCTTCCCGCTGCCGCCGGGCTTCGCCGCCCACCTCGGCATCGGCCCGGGGGGCGGGGTCACCACGACCACGCCGAGCGGCGACGTGCCGATCACCTGGACCGACCGGCCGACCGTGGGCTCGATCCGGACGATCCTGCAGGAGTACAACGCGATGGAGGGCGACCACGTCTTCCTCACCGTCTCCGACGCCGGCGAGCTGCTCACCCGGTTCCTGCCCGCGGCCTCCCCGCAGCTGCCGCCGCTCGCCCGCGCCCTCCACCTGATCGGGTACACCGCGCCGGTCGCCTCCGAGGCCGAGGGCCTGCGCCTCATCGGCGCCCGCCTCGGGCTGCCCGAGGGCACGATGAAGGAGGAGATCCTCGCCGTGCTGCGGGAGCGCGGCGACACCGACATCCTCTCCTTCCTCGACCCCACCGCCGCCTGACCGGCGCCGCGGCCGAGCGGCCCCGGGCGGATCGCCGGGAGCGGTCAGGGCGCGAGCGGCTCGGCCGCCGTCCGGCCCTCGCGGGCCTCGACCTCGGCCCACTCGTCCCCGCCGAGACCGGCGAGGGCGGCGGGGAACAGGCCGAAGTTCTCGGCGTAGATGTGCGCCTGCAGCCGGTCCAAGACCTCCGGCAGCGCCGCGTCGTCGGGCGCGGCGGCGATCCGGGCCTCCAGCTCGCCGTGCTCGGCCTCCAGCGCGTCGACGTGCTCGGTGAACTCGCCGCGTTCCCGCATCACCGAGAACAGCCCGCGCTCCTCGGCGCGCACGTGCGGCAGCAGCAGCGCGGTCAGCTCGGCGAAGCGCGCGCGGGCCGCGGCCGGGTCGCCGGCGCGCAGCGCGTCCCGGATCTCCCCGGCGAGGTCGAGCAGCCGCTCGTGCTCGTCCATCAGCCGGCGGATCGGCGTCACCTCGCGGCAGCCGCAGTGATCACACATGTCGCCTCCTCGTCCCGGTACCAGCCTCGGGACGGGGCGCCCCGCCGGAAACGGCCGATCGGACCGGATGACCGGGTCATTGGTCCTGATTTGCGGAGCGAATACCACACCCATCCTGTTTTTCGGCGAGCGGTTTTTCGGGCAATAGGCGGGCCGGTCCGTCTCGTCTAGGCTCGAAGGCATGCTGCGGCTGTACGACACGAAGGCGAGGCGGGTGGAGCCGGTCGTGCCGGCCGGGGCGCGGACGTTGCGCATGTACACCTGCGGGCCCACCGTGTACCGGTTCGCGCATGTCGGCAACCTGCGGTCGTACCTGCTGTCGGACCTGATCCGGCGGGTGTGCGAGCGGCACGGGGTGCGGGTGGTGGTGTGCCAGAACATCACCGACGTCGGGCACCTCGTGGACGACGCGGAGATCGACCCGCGGGGCGAGGACAAGATCCTGCGGCAGGCGCGGGCCGAGGGGCGGTCGGCGCTCGACATCGCGCGGTTCTACGAGGACGCGTTCCGCAAGGACACGGCCGCGCTCAACATCCGGCCGCCGGAGTACACGCCGCGGGCGACCGAGTCGGTCGACCTCATGATCGAGCTGATCGCGAAGCTGATCGAGAAGGGCCACGCGTACGTCGTGGACGACGGCTCGGTCTTCTTCTCCGCCCAATCTTTTCCGACTTATGGCGCAATTTCGGGGAATCGCCTTGACGCGCTGAAGCCCGGCCACCGATTCGAGAAACCCGACCCGCGGAAACGGTTCCACGCCGACTGGGCGCTGTGGAAACACTCCCACCGCGAGCTGACCTGGGAGGCGCCGTGGGGGCGCGGTTTCCCCGGTTGGCACGTGGAGTGCTCGGCGATGTCGCTGCACCACCTCGGCGACCGGTTCGACCTCCACACCGGCGGCATCGACCTGCGCTTCCCGCACCACGAGAGCGAGCGGGCGCAGTCGAACGCGGCGGCGGGCCACGAGGTCGTCGCCCACTGGGTGCACGGCGAGCACCTGCTGTTCGAGGGCCGCAAGATGGCGAAGTCGGCGGGGAACGTCGTGCTCGTCCGCGACGTGGCCGAGGCCGGGCTCGACCCGCTCGCCGTACGGCTGGCGATGCTGGAGCACCGGTACCGGCAGCAGCTGAACCTCACCTGGGAGACGCTGCGCGGCGCGGACCGCACGCTGCGGCGCTGGCGGCGGAAGGTGGCGGAGTGGGCCGAGCAGCCGAGCCGGCCGATCGCGGCCGATTACGCGGCGCGGGCGAAGGCCGCGCTCGACGACGACCTCGACACCCCGGCGGCGCTGCGCGTGCTGCGCGAGCTGGAGCGGGACGAGTCGGTGCCGCCCGGGTCCCGGTTCGAGACCTTCCTCGAGCTCGATCACATCCTCGGGCTCGACCTGTCCCGGGACATCGGGGCCGCGCCGGCGCTGCCGCCGGGCGCGGCCGAGCTGCTCGAGCGGCGCGAGCGCGCCCGGGCGGCACGCGACTGGGCCACGTCCGACCGGCTGCGCGAGGAGCTCGCCGCGCTGGGCGTGAAGGTCGCCGACACGCCGCAGGGGCAGAAGGTGGTCCCCGGCTGAGCCGCGGCGGTCAGCCCGGCAGCAGCCGGGTCTCGCCGACGGCGAGATCCCACAGGTCGGCGGGGTCGAGGCCGTGCGCGGCCCACGCCCGGCGCGCCTCCTCCACCGGCGCGAGCGGCGGCTCGGCGGAGAGCGCGAACGTGCCCCAGTGCATCGTGGCCATGCGCCGCGCGCCCACGTCGAGGCAGGCCCGCACCGCCTCGGCGGGGTCGACGTGCGCCCCGCTGAGGTACCGGCGCGGCTCGTACGCGCCGACCGGCATGAGCGCGAGGTCGATGCCCGGGTGGCGCTCGCCGATGTCCCGGAAGTGGTGGCCGTAGGCGGTGTCCCCGGCGAAGTAGACGCGGTGCCGTCCGCTCTCCAGCACCCAGCCGCCCCACAGGGTGCGGCAGGTGTCGAACAGGCCGCGGCGGCTCCAGTGGTGCGCGGGAACGAAGCAGAACCCCACCCCGCCGAGCTCGGCGCGCTCCCACCAGTCGAGCTCGGTCACGTTCGCAAACCCCCGGCGGGTGAACCAGCGGCGGAGGCCGAGCGGCACGAAGACCGCGACGTCCCGCGGCAGGCGGCGGATCGTGGGCGCGTCGAGGTGGTCGTAGTGGTTGTGGCTGATCACGATCGCGTCCACCCGCGGCAGGTCGCTCCACGCCACGCCCGGCGGGGTGAGCCGCGGGCGCACGCCCGGGATGCGCTGCGACCAGACCGGGTCGGTGAGCACGGTGAGGCCGCCGATGCGCAGCACGTAGCTGGCGTGGCCGACCCAGGTGACCGCGGTGTCGGTGGCGCTCACCGGGGGCAGCCCGGTACGGCGCACCGGGATGCGGTCGACGTCCCCGTTCTCCGGGCGCAGGGCGCCGTACCAGGCGACCAGCAGGACCTCCCGGAACCCCGGCGCCGGATGGGTGAGACGGTCCCTGAAGTGCGACGGCCGGCTCCGCTCGCGCGGCGGGGCCGGGGCGAGGCTCTCACGACGAACGGTCTGCGACATGGACGCTCCTGTTCGTAGCGCTGGCAGGCTGTGGACGATCGCCGCCGGGCGCACGGTCGCCCGAAAGGATCATTCCCGCTCTGCGGAAAACATGCGCTGGTTCGTCACACTTCAGGATGTCTTCGCCCAAAACAGGAGCTCAGCCGTAAAATCCACGGAACGCTGTGGCGAATCTCACCCGGCGGCCCGCCCCGGGCCGCGGCGGCGGGCGGCGCGCCACCACGGGGCCGCGTCGCGGTAGCCGCCGTCGGCGAGGTTCGCCCGGCGCTCGAACACGTTCCAGGAGCCGGGGTTGCCGCACACCGCGATCGAGACCGCCGCGGCGAGGAGGTAGAGCGGGATCAGCGGCAGGCCGAGGCACCAGGCATACTGGGTGGCGTGCCGCGACTCGTGCAGCAGCAGCCGCCCGGTCAGGTAGCCCTCGTCCCGGCCGGTGAGCACCACGTTCCCGACCGTGAACGCCCCGGCCATCGTGGGGATGCGGAAGCCGTGGGCGAGGATGAGCCCGTACGCGCCGCGCCGGAGCCGCGCCCGGCCGGCGACGGCGATGAGCAGGCCGAGCGGCGTGGACAGGTTGAGGACGTTCACCACCTGCCGGATCCGGAACCAGGCGCCCATGGCTCGATTGTCGGCGCGGGCGGCGCGCCGCGGAAGGCCGGGCCCTAGGAGCGCGGCTCGGCGTCCCGGTCCGGCGGCGGGGCCCCGAACCGCGGGGTGAGCAGCCACGACCCGTCCGACGAGGACGGCGCGAGCACCACGGCGACCGCCACCGCCACCATGCCGCCGTACAGGTAGACGTAGCCGGGCAGGGTGCCGGCGATGACGAGGTCGCCCTCGGCGCGGTTGACCGCGAGCACCGCCGAGATCATCCCCCAGCCGACCGCGATCATCACCGCGGCGAGCCGGGTGCGCATCAGCCGGGCCATCGCGTACGGCACCGCGAACAGCACCACGAGCCAGGCGAGCGCCACCGTCGGGAAGCCGCCGGTGAGGTACCAGGAGTGCTCGAGCGCGCCGATGATGCCGAGGAACGTGCCGAGCACGAACAGCACGCCGTAGGTGGCCCCGGTGAGGATCGCCTGGCCGATCTCCTCGGCCGGGGAGTCCGCCGCGGCACCGCCCTCCTCCGGACCGCCCGGGCCGCCGGCGCCGTCCGCGCCGTCCGGGCGGTCCCGGTGGTCCGGTCGCCCGGCGCGCTGCGGCGGGCCGGCCGCGCCGGAGGCTCCCGGCGGGCCCTCCGCGTTCCCGGCGTTCCCCGCGCTCACGGCACCGGCCGCGGCGGGCTCGGCCGCCCCCGGCGGGGTGGCCCGCTCGGCCGTGCCGCGTCCGTCCCCCGCTCCGGGCGGCTCAGCAGGCATCTCACCCATCCGTCATCCTCGGTCGACCCCGGCGAACAGATCGTCTTCCCGGTCGTACGGCGCGCCCAGCCCGCCGGTCTCGTACGGCGCGCCGGGGCCGGCCGGCCCGGGCACTCCGGCCCGCAGGATGAAGTACTCCACCCCGAGGGCCTCCTGGCCGATGTTGTTCGACAGCGCGAACCACTGCCCCCGCACGGTGACCTGGGTGGCGTGCGCTCGCAGCGCGGCGAGCTTCGCCCCGACGTACTCCCGAGCGTCGATCTCGGTGGTCACGTCCTCGTCCGCGCAGCCGTACGACGGCTCGTCGACCGCGTCGGCCGGGAGGAACCCGACGTCGCTGCGCCGCAGGTCCTCCGCCATGCGTTTGATCACCGACCGCGGCATGGCGGTGTGGTAGAACTTCGCGATCGGCCAGGGCTCGCCCTCACCGTAGCCGGGATCGGCGGCGAGGTGGAACGCGCGCCAGGCCACCCGGTGCGCCTGGATGTGGTCCGGATGGCCGTAGAACCCGTTCTCGTCGTAGGTGACGAGCACCTGCGGCCGCACCTCGCGGATGATCTTCACGAGCTCCCCGGCGGCCTCGTCCACGTCCGCCCGCCAGAAGCAGCGCGGGTCGTCGTTCGAGGCGGCGCCCATCATGCCGGAGTCCCGCCACCGGCCGGGCCCGCCGAGGAACCGGTGGTCCCGCACGCCGAGCGCGGCGCAGGCCGCGGCGAGCTCGCCGATGCGGTGCTCGCCGAGCCGGTCCTCCCGGTCCGCGGCGAGGTGCGCCAGCTCGGGCGGGATGATCTCCCCCTCCTCGCCGAGGGTGCACGTGACCAGCGTGACGTGCGCGCCCTCCGCGGCGTACTTGGCGATCGTGGCGCCCGTGGTGATGCTCTCGTCGTCCGGGTGGGCGTGCACGAGAAGTAACCGCCGATCACTCATGTTTCGAGCGTATCGGCACTGGCAGGATTGGTGTCCATGACCCAGAGCTTTCCGCGCCTGCACGCCCGGACCCGCCGGTTCACCCTCGGGGTGCCGCGGGACTTCACGCTCAGCCCGGACGGCGCCCGCGTCGTCTTCCTGCGCACCACCTCCGGCACCGACCCGGTGACGGGGCTGTGGGAATTCGACGTCGCCACCGGGGCCGAGCGGATGATCGTCGACCCGCGGCGGCTCGCCCCGGCCGAGGAGGACCTGCCGCCCGAGGAGCGCGCCCGCCGCGAGCGCGCCCGGGAGCAGGCCGGGGGCATCGTCGCGTACGCCACCGACCGCGAGGTGACCTCCGCGGTCTTCGCCCTGTCCGGCGCGCTCTACCTGGCGGGGCTGCGCGACGGGGAGCCCGGGGTGCGCCGGCTGGAGACCGCCGGGCCGGTGGTGGACCCGCGGCTGTCCCCGGACGGCGGCCGCGTCGCCTACGTCACCGGCGGCGCGCTGCACGTGATCGACCTCGCCACCGGCGAGGACCGCACGCTCGCCGAGCCGGAGTCCGACACCGTCACCTACGGCCTCGCCGAGTTCATCGCCGCCGAGGAGCTGGGCCGGTTCCGCGGCTACTGGTGGTCCCCGGACGGCACCGCGCTGCTGGTCGAGCGCGCCGACGACGCGCCGGTGCGGCGCTGGCACATCGCCGACCCGGCGAACCCGGACCGCGAGCCGGCCGCGCTGGCCTACCCGGCGGCCGGCACCGCGAACGCCGAGGTCGGCCTGTTCGTGATCGGCCTCGACGGCTCCCGGGTGGCGGTGCCGTTCGCCGACGAGTACCTGGCGGACGCGCGGTGGAGCGAGCACGGCCCGGTGATCGTGACCATGCCGCGGGACCAGAAGACGATCCGGCTGTGGCGGGTGGACCCGGCGACCGGCGCGACCACGCTGCTGCGCGAGGACACCGACCCGGCGTGGGTGGACGTGCACCCGGGCGTGCCCGCGTTCCTGCCGGACGGCACGCCGGTGTGGATCGCGATCGACGGCGACACCAACCGGCTGTTCGCCGGGGACCGCGCGGTCACCCCGCCCGGGCTGCAGGTGCGCGGGGTCTGCGACGTGGACGGCGACACCGTGCTGTTCCGGGCGAGCGAGGACGACCCCACCTCGATCCACCTGTACACCTGGTCGCCGCAGGGCGGCCTGGCCCGGGTGAGCCCGGAGGGGCCCGGCGTGCACTCCGGGCGGCTCACCGGCGGCACGCTGCTCGTGGTCCGGCAGTCGCTCGACGAGGAGGGTGTCACGGTGCGGGTGCACGGGCCGGGACGGCCCGCCGTACCGATCGCCTCGTTCGCCGAGCGGCCCGGCCTCGACCTGCGGTTCACCCTGCTGCGCGCGGGGGAGCGGGAGCTCGCCACCGCGCTGCTGCTGCCGTCCTGGCACCGGCCCGGCTCCGCCCGGCTGCCGGTGCTCATGGACCCGTACGGCGGGCCGCACGCCCAGCGGGTGCTCGCCGCGCAGGGGATCTTCCTCGTCTCGCAGTGGTTCGCCGAGCAGGGGTTCGCGGTGATCGTGGCCGACGGCCGCGGCACGCCCGGCCGGGGCCCGGCGTTCGAGCGGGCGGTCCACCTCGACCTCGCCACGCCGGCGCTCGAGGACCAGGTGGCGGCGCTGCACGACGTGGCCCGGCGGTACCCGGACGACATCGACCTCGACCGGGTGGCGATCCGCGGCTGGTCGTTCGGCGGCTTCCTCGCCGCGCTCGCCGTGCTGCGCCGGCCCGACGTGTTCCACGCCGCGATCGCGGGCGCGCCGGTCACCGACTGGCGGCTGTACGACACCGGCTACACCGAGCGGTACCTCGGCCACCCGGAGGAGCACCCGGACGCCTACGACCGGTCCTCGATCATCGCGGACGCGGAGAAGCTCACCCGGCCGCTCATGCTCATCCACGGCCTCGCCGACGACAACGTGGTGGCCGCGCACACGCTGCGGCTGTCCTCGGCGCTGCTCGCCGCGGGCCGCCCGCACACCGTGCTGCCGCTGTCCGGGGTGACCCACATGACCCCGCAGGAGGTCGTGGCCGAGAACCTGCTGCTGCTGCAGGTGGACTTCCTGCGCCGGGCGCTCGGCGTGCCCGCGCCGGACGCCCGGTGACGGCCGCGCTCAGGCGCGGCAGATGAGCTCGCCGTGGGGGACGATGATCCAGCCGTCCTCCGCGGCGGCCCACTCCCGCCAGGCCGCGGCCATGCGCTCCAGGTCGGCGTCGGTGGCGCCGTGTGCGCGGGCGTGGCGGGCGAACGCGGACTCGCGGATGCGGTCCGCCCACAGGCCGCCCCACCAGGCCCGGTCCTCGGGGGTGGCGAAGCACCACACGGAGGCGGTGGGCGTGATCTCGGGGAACCCGGCCGCGCGCGCCCAGGAGAGCAGGCGGCGGCCCGCGTCCGGCTCGCCGCCGTTGCCGCGCACCACCCGCGCGTTGAGCTCCGCCCACTCCGCCAGCCCGGGGAGCTCCGGGTACCAAATGAAGCCGCCGTAGTCGGCGTCGCGGACCGCGACCACGCCGCCGGGCCGACACACCCGGCGCAGCTCGCGCAGCGCCCGCACCGGGTCGGCGAGGTGCTGGAGCACCTGGTGGGCGTGGACCACGTCGAAGGCGTCGTCGGGGAAGCCGAGCTCGTGCGCGTCGCCGACGACGAACTCGATGTTCGCCCGGCCGCGGGCCGCCGCCTCGGCCCGGGCGAGCTCGAGCGCGTCCGGGCTCGCCTCGAGGGCGGTCACCGTGCCGGGGGCGACGCGCGCGGCGAGGTCGGCGGTGATCGTGCCGGGGCCGCAGCCGACGTCGAGCAGCCGCATGCCGGGGGCCAGGTGCGGCAACAGGTAGGCCGCCGAGTTCTCGGCGGTGCGCCAGCGGTGCGACCGCAGCACCGACTCGTGGTGGCCGTGGGTGTAGATCCCGCGCGTCGTCATCCGCGCCCTCCTTCCGCCTGGCCACCGTAACAACCGCCGCCCCGTCCGCCACGGGGCGTTTCACCGCCCGAGACGTCAACCAGGGTTGACAGGCCCAGGTGGGGCAACTTAGGTTGACACCATGACGGATACCACGAAGGTCGCCGCCGACGCGAGCAGCCGCGATCCGGCCGTCGGGCTGCGGGCCGTACGCGCGCTGCGGGAGCTCGCCGACCGGCTCGAGGAACTCCAGGTGCGCAACGCCCGCGAGCAGGGCTGGACCTGGCAGGAGATCGCGAACCTGCTGGGCGTGACCCGGCAGGCGGTGCACAAGAAGTACGCCGCCAAGCGCGGACTCTTCAGATCACGAGGGGACGACTGACGATGTTCGAGCGGTTCACGAAGCAGGCCCGGCAGATCGCCACCGGCGCCCAGGAGGAGGCCCGCAAGCACGGCCACGGGCACATCGGGACCGAACACCTCCTGCTCGCGATGCTCACCGCCCCGGACACCCTCGCCGGCCGTACCCTGATCCGGCACGGGCTCGGCTACGACGCCGTGTCCGAGGCCGTGCGGCGGCACCTGAAGCAGGACGACGACCTCGACGCCGAGCTGCTCAGCGAGATCGGCATCGATCTGAACGCGGTCCGGGAGAAGGTGGAGGCGGCGTTCGGGCCCGGCGCCCTCGACCGGCCGCCATCCCGCGGCAGGCGGTCCATGCTCGGCCACGTCCCCTTCACCGGCCGGGCGAAGAAGGTGCTGGAGCTCGCGCTGCGCGAGGCGATCGCGCTCAAGCACAACCACATCGGCGATGGCCACGTGCTGCTCGGCCTGATCCGGGAACGCGACGGCCTCGGCGCCCGCATGATCGCCGAGGCGGGCGTCGACCTCGCCGGGCTCCGCCGCGAGATCGTCGACGAGCTGGGCTGACCGGGTCAGCAGGCCGGCAGCCGCACGGTGACGGCGAGGCCGCCCTCGGGCCGCGCCCGCGCCTCGACCGACCCGCCGTGCACGGTCACGATCGCGCGCACGATCGACAGGCCGAGCCCGGCCCCCTGCGACGACCGCACCCGCTCCCCCTGCGTGCGGTGGAACGGCTCGAACAGGTCGTCCACCTCATGCGGGGACACCAGCGGGCCGGTGTTCTCCACCGACACCGTCACCTGCCCGCCCGCGCCGGCCGCGGCGCCCTCGCCGGTCCCCGCCGCGCGCACGGTCACCCACACCGCTCCCCCGCGCACGTTGTACTTGACCGCGTTCTCCAGCAGGTTGTACACGCAGCGCTCGAGCAGCAGCGGATCCCCCTGCGCGACCGCCGGCTCGAGATCGTGGTGCACGGTCACCTTCCGGCTCCGGGGCTGCATGTCGAGCTGTTCGAGCGCGGTCAGCACCACCGGCCGCAGGTCCACCGCGCGGCGCACCGCAGGCTCCTGCTCGGACTGGGCGAGCAGCAGCAGCCCCTCGATCAGCCGCTCGTAGCGGGCGTTGGTGGCGAGCAGCGCGCGGGCCATCGCCTTCAGGTCCGGCGAGGCCTCCGGCTCCTCCAGCGACACCTCGAGCACCGTGCGGTTGATCGCCAGCGGCGTGCGCAGCTCGTGCGAGGCGTTGGCGATGAACCGGCGCTGCGCCTCGAACACCCGGTGCAGCCGGTCGAGCATCGCGTCGAAGGTGTCGGCGAGCCGCTTCACCTCGTCGTTCGGCCCGCGCAGCGCGATCCGCTCGTGCAGCGTGCTCTCCGACAGCCGCTCGGCCGCCTCGGTGACCCGGTTGAGCGGGCGCAGCGCCCGGTCCGCCACGAGGTGGCCGAACGCCAGCGCCACCAGGCCGACGACGATCATCACGAGCACCGAGTAGCGCAGCACCTCGTCGAGCACCTCGCCGGCCCGCTCCTGGTAGGCGGCGGCCACCTGCTGCGTGTACTCCGGCGACGGCACCTCCCCGGCGGGCGGCGGGCTCGCCGCCGGGTCCGGGTCGCCCTCCGGCGCCGGCGTCCCCGGGGGCAGCCGCACCGTGCCCACCTTGACCACGAGCCGCTGGCCGAGCGCCCGGGCGACGAGCAGGTAGCTGATCCACAGCAGCGTCGATCCGGCGGCGAAGAACAGCACGCCGTACAGCAGGGTGAGCCGCGCGCGCAGGCCCAGCCGGTGCCACAACGGCACCCGGCCCGCGGGCGGCGGCCCGCCGGCGGACCGCCGCCCGGGCCGCGGCACGTCCCGGGGGCGCTCCCGCCGCACCCGCCCGAGCAGGCCGAGGGCGGTCACAGCCGGTACCCCCGGCCGGGCACGTTCTCGATCAGCGGGGGCGGCCCGAGCTTGCGGCGCAGCGAGGTGACGGTGACCCGCAGCACCCCGCTGCCCGGGTCGGCGAACTCGTCCCAGACGCGCCTGCGCAGCTCGGCGGCGGGCACCAGGTCGCCCTGTGCGCGCATCAGCTCGTGCAGCAGGTCGAACTCCTTGCGGGTGAGCGTGATCTCCCGCCCGTCCCGGGTCACGGTACGGCGGGCGGGATCCAGCCGGACCCCGCATCGCTCGAGCACGGCCGGCACGCCCCGCGGCGCGCCCCGGCCGAGGGTGCGCACCCGCGCCACCAGCTCGGCGAACGCGAACGGCTTCACCAGGTAGTCGTCGGCCCCCAGCTCCAGCCCGGCCACCCGGTCCCGGACCCGCCCGGCCGCGGTGAGCATGAGGATCCGCGGGGCCGCCCCGGCGGCGGCCAGCCCGCGGCACACCTCGTCGCCGTGCACCTCGGGCAGGTCGCGGTCGAGCACGACCACGTCGTAGTCGACGTAGGAGGCGAGTTCCAGCGCATCCTGGCCGTCGTAGGCGACGTCCACGGCGATCGAGTGCAGCCGCAGGCCGCGCGCGATCGCGTCGGCGAGCTGTTCCTCGTCCTCCACGATGAGCACGCGCATTCCAGACCTCCCGTGCTCAGTCACGGTGGCCCAGACGGTGTTAAACGCGGGTAAGCCGCGGCCCCCGCCGCGCGCCTGCGGGCTTATCCGTGTTTAGCGCGGCCGCCGGTGAAGTTGCTCCCGTCCGGGCGAGTGCCCGCGATCCGAGAGGAGCGACTCCCCATGAGATCACGCTGGAGATCACGCATCGGCTCGTGCCGGCCGGCCGTCGCCGCGCTGGCCCTCGCCGGCCTGGCGCTCACCGCCTGCGGGCCGGACGCGTCCGCGACCGAGGACGGGCGCGCCGCCACCCCGGCGGCCGCCGCCGGCGGCTCGGCGTCGCCGTCGGCCCCGGTGGACCGCGAGGAGGCGGCGCTGAAGTTCGCCCAGTGCATGCGCGAGCACGGCGTCGACATGCCGGATCCGGTCGACGGCCGCATCCGCATCACCCGGCGCAAGGGCGAGGAGGCCAAGACCGAGCAGGCGCTCAAGGAGTGCGAGCACCTGATGCAGGACGCGGTGCGCGACCGCGGCGGCCCCATCGACCAGGAGCGGTACGACCAGATGGTGAAGTACGCGCAGTGCATGCGCGAGCACGGCATCGACCTGCCCGACCCGCGGCCGGGCGAGCCGCTCCGGCTGCGCATCAGGAAGGACGAGGAGGCCAAGGCCAAGGAGGCGCAGAAGGCCTGCCGGCACCTCGCCCCCGGCCTCGGGGAGGGGCCGTGAGGAGACGCACGCTCGCCATGGCCGGCGCCGTGGTGCTCGCCCTCGCCGCCGCCGGGACCGGCCTGGCGGTGACCGGGGCGGCCGGGGACGGCGCGGCCTCGCCCGGCCCGGCGGCCGCCGTACCACCCGCGACGGCGCCGATCGAGCGGGGCGACCTGGTGGACACCAAGACCGTGGACGGCGCGCTCACCTACGCCGACGAGCGGCGGGTGGCGACCCAGGCCTCCGGCACCGTGACCTGGGTGCCCGAGGAGGGCGCGGTGGTCCGGCGCGGCCGCCCGCTGCTGCGCGTGGACCGCAAGCCGGTCGTGCTCATGTACGGCGAGCTGCCGCTCTACCGGCCGCTGTACTGGGGCGTCTCGGACGGGCCGGACGTCGCCCAGCTCGAGCGGAACCTCAAGGCGCTCGGGTACGGCGACGACCTGACCGTGGACCGGCACTTCAGCCGGGCCACCCACCTCGCCGTGCTGAAGTGGCAGGACGACCATGGCCTGCCCGAGACCGGCCGGATCGACGCGGCCCAGGTGGTCTTCCTGCCGGGGGCGGCGCGCATCGCCGAGGCGAAGGTGGCGGTCGGCGACCGGGTCTCCCCGGGCCGGCCCGCGCTCACCGTCACCGGCACCGACCGCGTGGTGCGGGTGAACCTCGACACCGACGACCAGCACCTGGTGAAGAAGGGCGACACGGTGACCGTCGAGCTGCCCGGCGGCGAGCGCATGCGCGGCCGGGTCTCCTCGGTCGGCACCGTGGCCCGGGCCGCCGGGCGCGACGAGGAGGACGGCGAGACCGTGATCGACGTGGAGATCACGCTGCGCGGGCGGCCGAAGACCCGGCTGGATCGCGCGCCGGTCGAGGTCGAGCTGGTGAGCGAGCGGGTGGAGGACGTGCTCACGGTCCCGGTCGAGGCGCTGCTCGCGCTGCGCGAGGGCGGCTTCGGCGTCGAGGTCGTCGAGGGCGACGCCACCCGCGTCGTGCCGGTGCGGATCGGCGCGTTCGGCGGCGGCCGGGTGCAGATCGAGGGCGAGGGCCTGCGCGAGGGCATGCGGGTGGGGGTGCCACGGTCATGACCGCCGTCCGCTGCGATCCCGGCCCGCGGCCCCCGGCCGCCGCCGCGCCCGGGGAGGCCATCGTGGAGCTGCGCGGGGTGACCAAGGTGTACGGCGGGCAGGTCCAGGCGCTGCGCGGCGTGGACCTGACGATCGAGCCGGGCGAGCTGGTGGCGATGGTCGGGCCGTCCGGGTCGGGCAAGTCCACGATGCTGCACCTGATCGGCACCCTGGACGGCCCCACCGGCGGCACGGTGCGCATCGCCGGGTACGACGTGGCCGCGCTGTCCGACCGGCGGCTGTCCGCGCTGCGCGCCCGGTACATCGGCTTCGTGTTCCAGCGGTTCCACCTGTCGCCGGGCGTCTCGGCGCTGGACAACGTGGCCGACGGCCTGCTGTACGCGGGCGTGCCGCGCCGCGTGCGGCGGGAGCGGGCCGCGGCGGCGCTGGAGCGGGTCGGGCTGGGGCACCGGCTCGGCCATCGGCCGCACCAGCTGTCGGGCGGCGAGCAGCAGCGGGTGGCGGTGGCCCGCGCGGTGGTGGGCGATCCGCCGCTGCTGCTGGCGGACGAGCCGACCGGCAACCTCGACTCGGCGGCGGGCGCCGAGGTGCTGCGGGTGCTGCGCGACCTGCACGCGGCGGGCACCACGATCGCGGTGATCACGCACGACACCGAGATCGCCGAGTGGTGCCCGCGGCGGGTCCGGGTGCGCGACGGCCGCGTCGTGGCCGACGACGGCCCGGGCGCCGGTCGCCGCGCCCCGGCGGAGGTGCCGAAGGCCGCCCCGGCGCGGGCCGCCGGGCACACGGCGGACGGGCACAGCGCGGAAGGAGCGGCGTCATGACCGGCGCCCGGACCCTGCCCGAGGGCGTCCGGACCCCGCCGGAACCCGCCCGGCGGCCCGACGCCCGGTCGCTGTCGCCCGCCCGGCTCGGCCTGCGCGACGTGCTGCGGGTGGGGGCGGCCGGGCTGCGGGCCAGGCCGGCCCGGGTGATCCTCTCCGCGCTGGGCATCGCGATCGGCATCGCCACCATGGTGGCCGTGATCGGCATCTCGTCCTCCTCGCGGGAGGAGCTCATGCGGCAGCTCGACCGGCTCGGCACGAATCTGCTCACCGTCACCGCCGGGCAGACCGTGTTCGGCGAGGAGGCCAAGCTGCCGGAGAACGCGGCCCGGATGGTGTCCCGGATCGGGCCGGTGTACACGGCCTCGGCCACCGGGGCGGTGGAGGGCGTGACGGTGCGCCGTACCGGCCACATCCCGGAGGCGGTCACCGGCGGCATCACCGTGCAGGCGGCCGACCTCAACCTGCTCGGCACGCTGGAGGGCTCGGTCGCCCGCGGCACCTGGCTGAACGCGGCCACGGCGCGGCTGCCGGCCGTGGTGCTCGGCGCGAAGGCGGCCGAACGGCTCGGCGTCACCCGCCCGGGCGTGCGGGTGTGGCTCGGCGAGCGCTGGTTCACCGTGATCGGCGTGCTCGACCCGATGCCGCTCGCCGAGGAGATCGACCGGTCGGCGCTCGTCGGCTTCCCGGCCGCGAAACGGTACCTGGGGTTCGACGGCCACCCGACCACCGTCTACGAGCGGTCGCCGGAGGAGTCGGTGGCGGCGGTGCGCGCGCTGCTGCCGCGCACGGTGAACCCGGAGAACCCGGAGGAGGTGGAGGTGAGCCGCCCGTCCGACGCGCTGGCGGCGCGGGCCGCCGCGGCGGGCGCGTTCACCAACCTGCTGCTCGGGCTCGGCGCGGTGGCGCTGCTCGTCGGCGGCGTCGGCGTGGCGAACACGATGGTCATCTCGGTGCTGGAGCGCCGCGGGGAGATCGGGCTGCGCCGGTCGCTGGGAGCGACCCGGGGGCAGATCCGCGTGCAGTTCCTCGCGGAGTCGCTGCTGCTGTCCGCGCTCGGCGGCATCGCCGGGGCGGTGCTCGGCGCCGCCGCCACGGTCGGGTTCGCGCTGCTGCGCGGCTGGCCGCCGGTGGTGCCGCCGTGGGCGCTCGCCGGGGCCGTCGGCGCCACCCTGCTCATCGGCACGCTCGCGGGCGGCTACCCGGCGATGCGCGCCGCGCGCCTCTCCCCGACCGTCGCCCTCACCGCCACCTGAGGCCGACCACGGCGGCCGCCGGGGACACCCCGGCCGCGCCGTACGGCACGGCCACCGCGATCCGCCGCCCCGGCGGTGCCGGGGCGGCTCTCCGGTCACTCCTGTCAACCCCGCTGCAAGGCCCGCGGGGCGGCGAATTTTCCCCGACCGGGGCGGCGCGCGCAAGACCCGTTCTGCGATGCGGGCACGTATTCCCCGGAACCGGATTGTGACTGTGATTCTGGCCACGGCCGCCGCGCCCGCCGCGGCGGCCGTCCGCATGCGGACCGCGACCTTCCGAGCCGCTAGACTTCGTCCAGTTCAACCAGGTAGAAGGCCGGATTGGCGAGTTCCGCGTCACGATCGGCAGGTCACCCCGCACCGGGCGACGACCCTCGGCCGCCAGGCGGTCGCGACATGCGATGTGACCGGAATCACACCAAGCGCTGCACCTAGGTGAACCCCCTCTGTACTACGAGGGGACAGGGCGTCGTAACGTATGCCCCACCAAGTCGCGTGCCGAGTAGGCTGTGCGGTCCGCGACGACGAAAAGGCATTGAGTAAATACTCACCAGGACCACTCAGCAAGCGGAGTGAGGTCCCGGGGAGGTGGAGAGGTCGCCGATGACCCAGATGGTGGCCGGGCCCCCGGCCAGAGAACCCACGACGCAACGGAAGCACCGCGCCCAGATCCGCGCACGAACCCTCCGGACCGATCGCTGGTGGCTGGGACCACTGGCCACCTTCCTCGGCCTGACAGGCTTCGTCGTGTACGGCGTCTGGGCCGCCTTCGACCCCGACTACTTCGCCGAGCCGTACATCGCACCGTTCTCCTCGCCCTGCCTGGCGTCGAGCTGCCCGGAGGGCGCGCGTCTATTCGGATGGGCCCCGGTCGGGGACTGGTGGGTACTGCCACCGGCCCTGCTCATTCTCGCCTTCCCCGGCGGCTTCCGTCTCACCTGTTACTACTACCGCAAGGCCTACTACCGGTCGTTCTGGCTGTCGCCGCCGGCCTGCGCGGTGGGCGAGCCGCACCGGAAGTACACGGGTGAGCGCCGGTTCCCGCTCATCCTGCAGAACATCCACCGCTACTTCTGGTACGTGGCGCTCCTCATCGGTGCCATCCTCAGCTTCGACGCGATCCTGGCGTTCCGCGACGAGAACGGCGAGTGGGGTCACATCGGGCTGGGGACGGTCATCCTCGTGGTGAACGCCGCCCTCATCGTCCTGTACACGATCTCCTGCCACTCCTGCCGCCACATCGTCGCCGGGCGGCTCAACCACTTCTCCAGGCACCCCCTGCGCTACAAGGCCTGGACCTACATCTCCAAGCTGAACGCCAAGCACCAGCAGTTCGCCTGGGCGTCGCTGGTCTCGGTGATCGTCGCCGACCTGTACGTGCGCCTCGTCGCAAAGGGCATCATCGACTTTCCGTTCGCGTAGGGAACCGAGGAAATGGATATCGAGCGTCACCAATATGACGTCGTCGTCATCGGCGCCGGCGGAGCCGGCCTGCGCGCCGCGATCGAGGCCCGGCAGGAGGGCAAGCGTACGGCGATCGTGTGCAAGTCGCTGTTCGGCAAGGCGCACACGGTCATGGCCGAGGGCGGCGCGGCCGCGGCGATGGGGAACGTCAACCCCAACGACAACTGGCAGGTGCACTTCCGCGACACGATGCGCGGCGGCAAGTTCCTCAACAACTGGAGGATGGCCGAGCTGCACGCCAAGGAGGCCCCGGACCGCGTCTGGGAGCTCGAGATGTGGGGTGCGCTCTTCGACCGCACGCCGGACGGCAAGATCAGCCAGCGGAACTTCGGCGGTCACGAGTACCCCCGGCTCGCCCACGTCGGTGACCGTACCGGCCTGGAGCTGATCCGCACCCTGCAGCAGCGGGTGGTGGCGCTGCAGCAGGAGGACGAGCGCGTGCACGGCGACCCCGAGGCCTTCATCAAGGTGTTCGCCGAGTGCACGATCACCACGCTGCTCAAGGACAACAACCCCGCCTTCGGGCCGAAGGGCGCGATCGCCGGCGCGTTCGGCTACTGGCGGGAGACCGGTAAGTTCATCGTCTTCGAGGCTCCGGCGGTGGTGCTCGCCACCGGCGGTATCGGCAAGTCCTACCGCGTCACCTCGAACTCCTGGGAGTACACCGGTGACGGCCACGCGCTGGCGCTGCGCGCGGGCGCGAGCCTCATCAACATGGAGTTCATCCAGTTCCACCCCACGGGGATGGTCTGGCCGCCGTCGGTGCGCGGCATCCTCGTCACCGAGTCGGTGCGTGGCGACGGCGGCGTGCTGCGGAACTCCGAGGGGAAGCGGTTCATGTTCAACTACATCCCCGAGGTGTTCAAGGACAAGTACGCCACCACCGAGGAGGAGGCGGACCGCTGGTACACCGACCAGCAGAACAACCGCCGCCCGCCCGAGCTGCTGCCGCGTGACGAGGTCGCCCGGGCGATCAACGCCGAGGTGAAGGCCGGCCGGGGCAGCCCGCACGGCGGCGTCTTCCTCGACGTGTCCACCCGGCTGTCCCCCGAGGTGATCAAGCGGAAGCTGCCGTCGATGTACCACCAGTTCAAGGAGCTGGCGGACGTCGACATCACCAAGGAGCCGATGGAGGTCGGCCCGACCTGCCACTACATCATGGGTGGCGTCGAGGTCGACGCCGACACCGCGGCGGCCTCCGTGCCCGGCCTGTTCGCGGCCGGCGAGGTCGCGGGCGGCATGCACGGCTCCAACCGGCTCGGCGGCAACTCGCTCTCCGACCTGCTGGTGTTCGGCCGGCGGGCGGGCGCGGGCGCGGCCGCGTACGTCGACTCGCTGAAGACCCGGCCGAAGGTCTCCGCCGAGGAGGTGCGGGCGGCCGAGGCCGAGGCGCTCGCGCCGCTGGAGCGCAAGGGCGGCGAGAACCCGTACGAGGTGCACGCCGAGCTGCAGCGCACGATGAACGACCTCGTCGGCATCATCCGCAAGGCCGACGAGATCACCGAGGCGCTCGAGATCATCGCGAAGCTCAAGGAGCGTGCGGCGCGATGCGGCGCCGAGGGCGGCCGGATCTACAACCCCGGCTGGCACCTCGCCCTCGACCTGCGGAACATGCTGCTCGTCTCCGAGTGCGTGGGCAAGGCGGCGCTCCTCCGCGAGGAGAGCCGCGGCGGCCACACCCGCGACGACTTCCCGGCGATGTCGCCCGAGTGGCGGCGCAAGCTGCTCGCCTGCTCCCTCGCCGAGGACGGCTCGGTCAAGGTGGAGGAGCAGCTCCAGCCGCTCATGCGTGACGACCTGCTCACCCTGTTCGACCGGGAAGAGCTGAGCAAGTACCTCACCGACGAAGAGCTGGCACACTACGACGCCGTGGCGGGGAAGAAGGGCTGAGATGAGCTACAAGGCGAAGTTCCGCGTCTGGCGTGGCGAGGGCGGCGAGGGCAGGCTGGAGGACTACACCGTCGAGGTGAACGAGGGCGAGGTCGTCCTCGACGTCCTGCACCGGCTGCAGGCCACCCAGGCGCCCGACCTCGCCGTGCGGTGGAACTGCAAGGCGGGCAAGTGCGGCTCCTGCGCCATGGAGATCAACGGCAAGCCGCGCCTCGGCTGTATGACCCGGATGTCCACCTTCTCCCCGGACGAGACGGTCACCGTCACGCCGATGCGGACGTTCCCGGTGATCAAGGATCTGGTCACCGACGTCTCGTTCAACTACGAGAAGGCGCGGCAGATCCCGGCGTTCACGCCGCCGAAGGATCTCAAGCCGGGCGAGATGCGCATGCAGCAGGTCGATGTGGACCGCTCGCAGGAGTTCCGCAAGTGCATCGAATGCTTCATGTGCAACAACGTCTGCCACGTGATCCGCGACCATGAGGAGAACAAGCCGCACTTCGCCGGCCCGCGGTTCCTCATGCGGATCGCCGAGCTGGACATGCACCCCTACGACGTCGAGGACCGCAAGGACCTCGCGCAGGACGTGCACGGCCTCGGCTTCTGCAACATCACCAAGTGCTGCACCGAGGTCTGCCCCGAGCACATCAAGATCACCGACAACGCGCTGATCCCGATGAAGGAGCGGGTCGTCGACCGCCGCTACGACCCGCTGGTGTGGCTCGGCAACAAGATCTTCCGGCGCTCGGAGAAGGCGGAGAAGGCCGGACGCTGATCCCGCCGGCCCTGCCGCCACGCGTCATGCGGGCGCGGATCCTCACCTCGAGGATCCGCGCCCGTTTCCCTTTGCCGGAGGTCGCGCGTACGGCGTGCGCGGAGGGTGGGAGAGGTCCGCGGCGCGGGCGGTACGGCGGGGCGCGGCGGGCCGGTCAGGGCTTGGCGTGCCGCCCGGTGCGGCGGCCGCGGCGCCTGCCGTCCTCCCCCTTGGTGTCCCCGTTGGCGCCCTCCCCCTTGGCGTCCGCCTCGGCGTCCCGCTCCGGGCCCGTCCCGGCCCCGGAGGGCTCGTCCTCGCCGCCGCGCCCGATCGGCCGCCCGTCGGGGCCGAGGCGCTCGATCGACACCGTCTCCACGGCCGCGGCGGGGATCGACGCCGACGGGCCGGGCTCGAGCGCGCCCGCGGGCCGCGGCCGGGCGAACACCACCGAGGTCGCCTCGCCGCCGGGCCGGTCGCGCTCCGCCTCCCCGCCGGAGGCGCGGGCGCGCGGGGTGAACCAGCCGCCGGAGGGCGCGCCGGGCGGGTCCGCGGGCGCCGGGCCGGGCGCGGGCCACGCCGCGCCGGTCGCGGGCGCCTCAGTGGCGGCATGCGGCGCCCGATGCGGGGCACCCGGCTGCCAGGACGCGGCCGGGCCCGCCGGGGGGACGGCCTCGCCCGGGTGGACGGCGCCGGGCTGCGCCGCGCCCTGCGGGAACGCCTGCGGGGCGGCACCGGGCTGCGTCGGCGGGACCGGCGCGCCCGGATACGGCAGACCGGCGCCCCCGGCGTACCCGGGCGGCGGGCCGCCGGGGTAGCCCGGCGGCGCGGGGTGCATCACGACCGGCTGCACCGGCACGAAGCCGATCAGCGGCGCGTAGGCGGGCAGGACCGGGTACGGCCCGGGGCTCGCGGCGGCCCCGGACGGCGCGGGCTTGCGCACCGCGGCGTGCGCCATCCGCTGCAGCCGGCTCTGCACCAGGAACACCGCGAAGATCACCAGCAGCACGAGCAGGATGCCGGGTACGGCGAGCCGCCTGCTCACCCCGATCTCGTCGTACTCCGGGGAGGCGTTCCGGATCTCGATCGCCACCGAGTCCGGCGTGGGTTCCTCGAAGGCGGTGGAGGTGTCGGTGGGCGTGACGCTCGGGACCGTCTCCTGCGACGGGGACGCCGACGGCAGCGTGAGCGGCGGCTCCGTGGGCGTCGGGGTCGTCACCGTCTGCGGCAGCTCGGGGGTCTGGATCGGGACCTGCGTCGGCTGCACGGGCTGCTGGGTCGGCTGCGCCGTCGCCGGCGGGTCGTTCGGCGTGGTCCGCGTCGGGCGGACCGTCCTGGTCAGGGTCACCGTCGGCACGGGCGTGACCGTGGTGGTGACCGTCACCACCGGGTCGGCGGTCTCGGTCGGCTCCGCCGTCACCGTGACGGTCACGGTGACGTCGACCGTGGGCTGCCCGGTGGGCTGGGGCTCGACCTGGCCACCGCCCGGGTCGGCGGTGGTGGGGGCCGCGGCGACGGTCCCGCCGGCGGCGTTCGCGGTGACCGCGGGGGCGGCCGCGAGCAGCACCGCACCCGTGAGGCCGAGCGAGGCCAGGACGGCGGTCACCGCCGTCTTTCGGGGGGATCGGGTCACGCCGCCTCCGCCGTCAAACTCCGCAATTCGGGTCAGCGGAATAATAGTTTGCTCCGGCAACTGCAACGTAGAAATCGAGCCACAAATCGTCAACACCCCAGTCAGACGCCTTTGTCGCAATTCGTGGCCCGGTCTTTTCGCGGCGTCATTCCCCCAGGTCGCCCGCCGGGCGGCTCACTCGCTCAGCCCGAGCAGGTCCGGCAGCATCTGCTGCACCCGCCGTACCACGGGCAGGTCGCCGGGCAGCCAGGGCACGTCGAACAGCTCGTCCGGGGCGAGCCAGCGCAGCGCCAGGTGCTCCCGGGCGACCGGCGTGCCCGCGACCACGGTGGCGAACCACACCCGCAGCACCATGTCGTCGCCGAGCGGCCAGTCGCCGCCGACGCGCTCGCCGAGCGAGACCACCACGCCGAGCTCCTCCTGGCACTCCCGGATGAGCGCCTGCTCGTCGGTCTCCCCGCCGTGCACCTTCCCGCCGGGAAACTCCCAGCCCCCGGCGAGCTCCGCGGGCGCGGCACGCTGCGCGGCGAGCAGCCTGCCGTCCGAGATGATCGCGGCCCCCACCACTATGCCCATGGAAGAAGACCCTAAATGACCCCGGCGACCGGCGGACGACGGCGTCGTGGTCGATGGGTAGCCGTTACCTTTCGTATCCGCCCGTCTTTCATATCCGCCGCGCACGCCCGGCCCGCCTCGGGGCCGGTGAATGACGCCGGATAACGCCGGAGCGGAAAGCGTCAGGCGAGGCCGAGACGCCGGATCTGCTCCTTCACCTCGGGGTTCTCCAGCGGGCGGGTGAACCCGACCAGGGCCGGCCGGTCCCGGTACGTGGTCACCTTGATCGGCCCGCAGTTCGTGCACCGCGCCTCGATCATCCGGCCGGGGGCGACCACGAGCCCGACGTGACCCGGGCTGTCCGGCCGGGTACCCGGGCCGGTGTTGAAGAACACGAGGTCGCCGGGCCGCTCCTCGCCCGGCTGGATCCGCACCCCGAACGGCCACTGGCCGAACGTGGTGCGCGGGATCGTCAGCCCGGCGTTCCGGTAGGCCATGTAGACGATGCCGGAGCAGTCGAACGCGTCCGGCCCGGTGGCGCCCCACCGGTACGGCTTGCCGCGCTGGGCGAGCGCGTACTCGAGGATCTTCGCCACGAGCCGGCTCTCCACCCCGTCCAGGAACGCCGGGTCGCACATCGGGTTCGACTCCGGCGGGGTCGCCACGTCGCCGGAGGCCGCGTACCGCCGGGCGATCTCGAGCACCTGGTCGACGTACCAGGTGGCGTGGTTGTAGGCGAAGATCGCCCGCCGCAGGTCGTCGGGGGCGCCGTTGCGCTTGAGCATGCGCGCCGCGCCGAGGATCGCGTCGGCCGGGTTGTACACGTCGGCGATGCCGTCGCCGTCCCCGTCCGACGCGTACCCGTTGACCGTCTCCGACCGCACGTCGATCCGCGGCTTGCCGCCCCAGGTGCTGATGAGGAACTGCATCGGGCCGGCCGCCCCGGCGTAGTTGGTGCCGCTGCGCACCCCGGGCAGCGTGGAGCGGCCGTGGTCGGTCTCCCGCTTGCCGATCGCGGCGAGCACGTTCCACTGCACGCCGACCCGGGCCCCGTGCTCTTTGTACAGCCGCAGGTAGTCCTCGGGGATGTCGTCCCGCGCGCTCCGCGAGACGTCCTCGCGGTCGGCGGCCGCCTCGGCGCAGTCGGCGCCGAACCCGAGGCCGCCGAACGGCAGCGTGAACGTGGTGAGCAGCATCGGCGCGAGCACGAGCGTGAGCAGCAGCAGCCCGGAGAGGGCGAGCACGACGATGAGCAGGTGGCTCCGGGAACGGCCGGCCGCGGTCATTCCGCCCGCTCCTCGCCGTCGCTCCCGCCGGGCTCGGGACCGGCGTCGTCACCCGCCTGGCCGGCCTCGGCGAGGTTGAAGTCGTACACCTTCCAGGCGTCGCCGACCTGGATCGTCGTCACCGCGTACTCCTGCACGACCTCCCGCCGCCCGCTCGTCGCGGTGATGCGCTCGGTCGCGGTCCCCACCCATGTGATGGAGTTCTCGCCGAACGTCCTCAGCTGCCGGATCCGCGCGGTGCCCTCGGAGACCACCCGGTCGGCCCGCTCCTGCTCCACCCGCCGCGGGTCGGTGACCGTGCGGGCGAGCGAGGAGGCGAGCTCCTGGGTGGTGAACGACTTGAGCCGGTCCGCGTAGCTGACCGGGTCCTCGTCGTGCCGGTGGGTCGCGTACTGGGCGAGGAACCGCCGCGCCACGTCCGCCGACGCGGCGAGCTGCTCCCGCGACCACGGCAGGTACGCGTAGACGTCGAACTCCTCCGGGTTGACCGTGGGGGCGGCGGAGGGCGCGGCGGACCCGGAGGGGAGCGGCGCCGCCGTCCCCTCCCCGCGCCGTGCCGCCGGGGTGCCGGAGGAGCCCGCCGTCTCCTCCTGCGGGTCGGGGGCGACCAGCAGGTACACGCCGACCGCGGCGAGCACGGCGACCACGGCGGCGAACACGATGTTCCTGCCGTCGATACCCTGCGACATCGCGGCCGGTCCCTAGTCGTCGTCGGAGTCCCGCTTCGCCGGGCGCAGCCAGAACGGCCCGGTGTCCTCCTCGGTACGGCTCGGCAGCCACAGCGGCGGCGGCTCGGGACGCGACCCGTTGCGCGCCCACGGCCCGCTCTCCCGGGTGGTGGCGGCGGTACGGCGCGGCGCCGCGGACGAGCCGGCCGAGCCGCCGAACAGCCCGCCGCCGGAGGACGAGGAGCGCGCCCGCTCGCCGCCGGAGCCCCGCGACGAGCCGCCCGAGTTCCGCGAGCCGCCGCCGAACCAGCCTCCGCCGCCGGACGAGCCGCGGGAGCGCCCGCCGAGCCAGCCCCCGCCGCCCGAGCCGTTCCCCGAGGCGCGGGACGACCCGCCGGACGGGCGGGACCAGCCGCCCGCGGCCGAGCTGAACCAGCCGCCGAGGCGCGAGCCGCCGCCGTCCCCGGCGCGGGTCGCCGCCGGGCGGGTGACCCGCGTGGCCGTGCCGTTCCCGGACGCGCCGGTGCCGCCCGAGCCGCCGGACGACAGCCGCAGCGGCGGGGCCGACCCGGTGCGCGGCGCCGCGCCGGCGAGCCGGCGCCGCCCGGCGCCCTCGGTCTCCAGCGGCGCGGGCCGGCCGCCCTCGGCCACCCGGACCCCGGCCGCGCCCTCCTCGGCGCGCACCCGGCCCTGGGCCACGCCGGAGGCCGCGGCCGCGGCCGCACCGGCCGCGTGGCCGCGCGCGGCCGCCGAGATGACCGGCTCGGCGCGGCGCAGCGTCCACCGGCCCACCCGGTAGCCCATGACCGGCGGCAGCACCGCCGCGGCCCGCGACAGGGTCGGGGCGGTGGCCGCCTCGCCGAGCACCCGCGTGGTGATCGTGTGCCCGTCCATCGAGGCGAACAGGTGCTGGAACGGCCGCCGGTAGAAGAACGTGGCGATGGTGAGCAGCGCCATGAACGTGATCTGCATGCCCCACGGCAGCCCGGTGGACATGATCAGCGCGTAGCCGTACACGAGCAGGCCGAGCAGCAGCGCGAGCAGGGCCTGGCGCAGCAGCGTGCCGATGAGCATCTCCAGCCAGCGCATCGCGATGATCCGCCCGGAGCCCGGGTGCACGCCGATGAGCAGGAAGACCGGCCCGAGGATGAGCAGGATCAAGAAGCCGATCTTGAGGACGAGCAGCGACACCGCGACGAGGAAGATCAGCAGCCCCGCGACCACCGCGGCGACGAGCGCGCCGAACGCGATGCCGAGCCGCGCCGTCCAGTCCTTGCCCTGGAACAGGAAGAACGTCGGGGTGTTCCGCATCGGGGTGACGACTTCCTCGACGTACCGGGCCTGGTGCGCGGAGGAGTTCTGCGGCTGGGCGCCCTGCTCCTGCACGTCGATCGCCTGAATGTCGAGCAGCTTCGCGCCGAGCGTCTTCACCTGGGTGGTCGTCGGGTCGGCGGTGCCGAACACGCCCATCAGCCACGGCTTGCACACGAACGTCGACCACAGCTGGTCGGCGTTGCGGTCCACCACGGGCACGCCGTCGTAGGACGCGGGCACCGCGTCCGGCCCGTCCTGGCCCTTCAGCGGCAGGCAGGAGGAGCCCGCGGCGCCGGGCAGGTCGGCGAACGCGGCGGTGACCACCTCACCGGTCTTGTCGGTGACCGTGGCGCCGAGACCGGTGAAGTCCCCGGGGCGGCTGAAGAACCACACCGCGACGGTGACCGCGCACACCATCCAGATGACGCCCTCGGTGGTGACCGTGGCCCGCTTGCGGATCAGGCCGTACCAGGCGAGCCAGATCGCGCCGAGGATGACGATCACCCGCAGGTACGGCCAGTAGAGGGCGTCGGCGAGGTTGGTGACGATGTCGTCCACCACGTCCTTGATCGCCCGCAGCGGCCCCTCGGTGGCGGCGGCCTGGTAGGTGGTGATGGTGAGCCGGTTGAGCGCCTTCGCGGTGGAGAAGATCGTGTTGGCCCAGGCGTTGCCGAGCACCGCGCCCATGTCGGTGCAGCCGAGGTCGTAGGTGTGCCAGAACTGGCCGGCCATGCCGTACCGCTCGTAGTTGGTCTTCGGCTCGGGACGGCCGGCCGAGCCCTGCTGCGGCCCGGTGCCCGACGGGTCGCCGGCGCCGCCCTCGGGCTGCGGGGCGGCGATCGTCTCCGGGGGCGGCTTGATCAGGCCGTCCACGCCGCTGCCGACGACCGCCGGGGTGAGGTCGCCGGACATGTCGCATGGCGCGGCGACCGCCGCCGCGTTGGGGAAGGCGAGCGGGGCGAGCGCGAGGCCGATCGTCGCGGCGAGCGCGAGCGCGATCCGCCGCACCAGCCGCCGGCGCCGCCGCACCGGTTCGCGCGCCCGCGCCGCGGTGCCCGCCGTGCCGCCCACCCGGTTTCGCCGTTCCCGTACGGGAACCCTCATGACCGCACCTCCTGCGTCACCGCCCCCGAACCGCCGGTGCCCCCGCCTTGCACGCCGTCGGGGCGAGCGTCCACGCCGTCGTGGTCGTCGCCGACGGGCCTGTCATGCGTCGGATTCGTGTCGAGCCACCGCAGCAGCTCCTCGGAGATCAGGTCGACCCCGATCCGGCCGGCCCGGCCGTCGAGGTCCCGGAAGATGCACTCACCGTTGCCGAGCGAGCGCAGCACGGCCTTGTGCTCCTCGGTCGGCTCCACGCCGAGCAGCGCCATCACGTTCTCCACCTCGACCCGCTCGGTGGAGCGGAACGCGAACACCGACGACAGGCAGTTCGTCACCTGCTCGTTGAGCAGGTCGCCGGCGTTCTGCGAGACGAGCACGAGCGCGGTGTTGCGGGACCGGCCCATGCGGCTCACCTCGGGCACGAGCTTGGCGCCCTCCGGCGTGGAGGTGATCGCCCACGCCTCGTCGAGGAAGATCGCCTTGGGCAGCCGCCGGTCGAGGCCGTTCATCAGCCCGCGGGCGAACTGCGCGACCAGGTAGAGCAGCGCGACCGACAGCCGCTGCTCGTAGGAGTAGTCGTCGCGGTTGGTGGTGACGTCCGGCAGGGTGAGCCCGCCGAGGGTGAACACCGTGGTCCACCCGGCGGTCTCGAACCGCTCCCCGCCCGACGGGTCGAAGCACAGCCGGGCGAGGTGCATCTCGGACATCGAGCGCAGCACCGCGCCGAGGTTCCGCGACGCCGGGTCGTCGGCCCGCTCCAGGTACTCGACGACCTTGCCGAGCGACGGCGACGGGCCGTTCGCCACCGCGGCCACCGCCTGGATCATCGCCGACTCGCGCTCCTCGGACATGCGCGGCAGCAGCAGCCGCAGCGTCTCGGTCGCCATCGTCTTCTTCGTGGCGAGATCGTCGCCGAAGGAGAACGGGTCGAGCAGGCCCGGCGCGGCCGACCCCAGCGGGACGACGCGCGCCTTGCGGCCACGCCTCTGCAGCAGCTGCACGAGCGACTCGGCGTCTCCTTTCGGGTCGATCACCGCGATGGTGACACCCCGGAGCGCCATTTGATAGATGAGGAGCAGGGCCAGAGTCGTCTTACCCCCGCCCGGCTCGCCGGTGATCGCGATGGCCGTGGGGCGGTTGCGCACCGCCGCGACGAGCGGGTCGAAGTGCACGATCGACCGCGCCCGGCCGAGCGTCTCCCCGATGTACGGCCCGACCCAGCCTCCCTCCTCGGGCCGGTCGCCGAGCTCCACCGTGGCCGTGGCCATGCCGCCCGCGATCGTGCGCAGCGGCTGCCGCTGGGCGTAGGCGTTCACCCGCACCCGGTCGCCGGGCAGCGACTCGCAGAACAGCGACCACTGGTCGCCGGTGGAGTTCACCACGTCGATGCCCATGTCGCGGTAGTGCTCGATCACCGCCTCGATGCGCTGGCGGCAGATCTCCTCGGTGGGCGCGGATACGATCAGCCGGTGCCAGCCGTACACGAACGGCAGCCGCTCCTTGGTGATGCCGTGCTCGAGCATGCGGGCGGCGTCGATCTGCTCGGCGAGCGCGAGCGGCGCCTCTGCGCCCGCCTCCCGGATGTGGATGTCCATGTCCCGGGCGTGCGCGAGCTTGCGGGCCACGTCCCGGCTCGCCCGGACCGGCGGCACGAGCCGCATCCGGCTCGACACCTCGACCGGGAACGGCAGCTGGTCGGCGTAGTGCAGCCACGGCTCGCCGTCCGGGAACGGCATCAGGTCGGGGAACCGGGCGAACGACAGGTGCGCCACGTACGACGCGCCGGCGGGCTGCTCGACGCAGAGCATCGACCGGCCGTTGTGGATCTGGCCCTCGACGAGCATCTCGATCTCGCCGCGGCCCCAGCCGCGCGACTTCGACGCCGGGGGCGGCGGGTCGCCGATCGAGCCGTGCACCGCGTGCTGGAACAGCCAGGCGATCTCGGTGGCGGTGGCGTGCCGGGCCTGCAGCGCGCTGGAGGCGAGGGCGCGGCCGAGGCGCTCGGCCGCGTCGGTCCACCGGGCGATCTCCCGCTCCGGCACGTGGTCGTCCTCCAGGCCGAGGACCTTCTCGCTGCGCCGGTACGCGCCCAGCAGCTGGGCGAGGAAGCCGGTGCCGAGCTGGGCGCCGCGCTGGCCGAGCCGTACCCCGAGGTAGACCTCCTTGGTCCAGAAGTCCTTCGCCCAGACGTGGCGGTACATCTCCTCGAGGTACTCGTGCCAGCCCGGCCCCTGGTCGGAGGTCTCGTTGAGCTGCATCGCCCACTCGGCGGCGGGGTAGGCGCGGTGCGCCACCCGCAGGTGCACCTCGGCGTCCGGCATGCGGATCGCCGCGAGCGCGATCGTGATGTTGTTCGCGAGCGCCTCGCGCTCCTCGGCGGTGATGAACTCGTAGCTGACCGTCGGCAGCCGGAAGTACGCCCAGGCCGCCGTGTCGGTGAGGAGGATCCGGTCGTCGAAATAGCGTACGGCCAGCCTGCTTCGTGCCCTCGACGCCCTGGTCACCGGTTCACCACTTCTCTCGCCGGTTCATCGGTCCTCGTTCGCCGCCCGCGCCGCGCGGTCCCGCGGCCGCTCCGCGCCGAGCCCGCTCGCCACCACGCCGGCGAGCGCCACGTACGCGCGCCGGGTCGCGGTGCGCAGGTGGCCGAGCTCGAGCGGTTCGGTGCCGCCGGGGGCGAGCTCCTCGTCCCACGGCACCCGCACGATCGCCCGGCACCTGCCGCTCGCCACGCTCTCGGCCTGCTCGACGTCCGCCAGGCTGCGGCGGCTCACGCCGTTCACCACGAGCACGGCGCGGCGGCGCAGGTGGGTGCAGCCGTGGCCGTCGAGCCAGTCGTAGGTCATCGCGATCGCGTCCGGCGCGTCCGCGCTCGCCGGGGCGACCAGGATCAGCTGGTCGGCGTACGGCAGGACGCGGGCGGCCACCGCCGCGGCCGGGTCGATCAGGATCAGCTTGTAGTGCCGGTCGAGCATGCGGATCGCCTCGGCGAGCCGCTGGTCGGACAGGACCGAGCGGTCGGCGAGCCGCTGCGTGGCGCGCTCGTCGGTGTCCGCGGCGATCACCTCCAGGCCGGAGGCGCAGCGGGTGGTGTAGGCGCGCATGCTCAGGTAGCCGCTCACCTCGTCGAGGCCCTCGAGCAGCGAGGTGAGCGTCTCCGGCGACTCGGCCGCGATCATGTGCGACAGGGTGCGCGGGCCGGTGTTGGCGTCGACGGCGAGCACCCGGTCCTCGCGGTAGGTGGCGAGGGTGTGGCCGAGCATGAGCGCGGTCGTGGTCTGCCCGGCGCCGCCGGTGCAGCCGAGCACGACGATGCGCTTGCTCGTGCTGATCGCCGACCGGGCGCGGGCCTCGTCGATCTCACTGCCGTCGGTGCGGCCGGTGCCCATGCCGACCACCACCTGGGCGAGCCGCCGCCAGCCGCCGGAGGTGTCGCGGCCGACCACCGCCTCCACCCGGCGCACCTTGGGCTCGGGGAACCGGCGGACGGCGGGGTCGGGTACGGCGGGCGCGGCCGGGTTGGTCGCCTCGGCCGGGTCGGGGGCGGGCACGGCCCGGATCGTGACCGGCGGGACCGTGCCGCGCCGCTGCGGCGGCCGGGTCCGCCGGGGCGGCCTGCCCTTGCGGTGCCGCCGCCGTGCCTCGGCGAGGTCGTCGTCCGCCTCCGTTCCCGGGGCCTCCGCCGCGGCGGTCGTGGCGGCATGCGCCGCGGCGCCGCCCTCGGCTCTCTCCGCCGCCGGGGCGCTCCCGGCGGCGTTCGCCGCGCCGGTGTCGGTGGTATCCGCCACGGTGCCGGTCCCGGCGGGGTCCGCCGCAGTGGGGCGCGTCCCCGCGGCGGCGGTCGTCTCCGCGGTCCCGGCATCCGCCGTGTCGTCCGGCGTCGCGTCCGGGAGCGCGGCGTCCCGCACGGCCGCGGGATCGGCGGCGGTTCCGTCCGCCGTGACGCGCTCCCCCGCCGTGCCGTCGGCCGCGCGGGCCGGGGCGCCGCTCGGAGGCCTTGCGCTTGCATCGCCGGGCGTGGCCGCCGGCCCGTCCGCGGGCGGCTCGGCCGTGCGCTCGGCGGAGGTGGCGAGGCGGCGCAGCCTGCGCAGTGCCTCGGCGCCGAGCCCGGCGGGCGTGGCGGGCCGGTCGCCCGCGTCCGCCGGGGAGGCCGCGGCCTGCCGCCCGCCGGTCCTCGGGCGCGGCTCGGCGCCCATGACCGGCAGCAGCCGGACCACGCCGCCGCCCGGCGGCACGGAACCGTCGTCGCTCTCGGCCGGGCCGGTCGTCCCGGCGGCCGTACGGCGCCACGGCGGGGTGGTCACGTCGCCCCACTTGAGCGGCCGCTCGGCGGTCCCGCCCGCGTCCGCGCCGTCGCCGGTACCCGCATCGGCGGCGCGCTCGTCCGCCCGGCCGCCGGTGTCATCGGGCCGGGCCGCGGCGCCGTGATCGGCGGCGTCCGGCCCGCTCGCGACGTCCGCGACGGCGCGTGCCCGCCCGCGGCGGCCGGTGGTCGCGTTCCCGTCGGCCGGGGCCGCGTCGGTCCGTGCGCCGGTGACGGCCGCGGCCGCCGCGGCGACGGCGGGGTTGATCTCGCCCACCACCCGGCGGTCCGCGTCGTCGCCGCCCGGCCGGGCCGGTGCCGCGGCGACCGGCGTCGGCTCGGCGGGCCGGACGGCCGGTCCGGCGGCCGCGCCCGCCCGCGCCCGCTCGTCGCGCCCGGACCGCGCCGCGGGCGACGCGGTGGCCCCGGTCCCGATCTCGAGCGGCGGCGCGACCCGCGCGGACGCGGCGCGCGCCGCCCGGGCCGTGGCCCCGAACGCCGGGGCCGCGGCCGGAGCCGCGGCGCGGCGGTCCCGCGGCCTGGTCGTCGTCTCGGCGGCCTTCGCACGGCGCTTCGCCCGCTTCTCGGCCAGTGCGGCGGCGGCCTCCGGCGGCAGCCGCCAGACGCGGGCCTCGAACCGGATCTCGTCCGGCTCCGTGGCGGGGGCCATGCGGCACCAGGTCCGCGGCTCGCCCAGGTACCGGAGCTGCGACTGGAGCAGCTCGGTGAGCCGCTTGTTCTCGATGACCGGGCGGGTGGAGAGCCAGGTGACCACGCCGGGCGGCACGAGATAGAGCACGTGCCAGGGGGTTTCAAAAGGGACGCGCAGCAACCGGAGAAGGAGTGTCCAGACGGCCAGCACCCCGAGAAACACACCGATCCAGACGATCGGAAGCGGCATCGGCAGGCGAAGGTCGTACAGCTTGTAGAGCCGCTTCTCGATCCGCCAGATATTGGTGTATGTGGGCAGATCCACCTGGTTCCCCCTCCTCTCCCGCTACTCGAGCCCGGCTACCTGATGCCAAGCGCCCCCGCGATCGCCCGCGCCGTCACCTCGATGATGTTGGGTACGTAGAAAATAATGCCGATGCCGATCGCCAGAATAATGAATTGCACGAACCTGGTGATTTCACGGGTAAAAAGGAAAAAAATCGCGACTATCGAGACGACCACCAGGAAGAGCGGACCGAAGAAGCCGCGCAGGAAATCGGCGAGGCCCTGGGTGTCCACTCCGGTGGGGCTCGGGGCCGGGGTGGCAAGACCTTCCAGCGTCTGCACTATGGTCTGCACGATCAATGCGGGTCCTCCTGCTCATGGCCGTCACGGCCACCGGCCCGGCCACCGGGCTCACGCCGCGGGCCGGCGCGCACCGCGGACGTCCTTGACGAACCACTTGTCACCCTGCTTCTCCACCGTGAGCTGGTAGGCCTGCTCGAGCGCGCCGGGCGGGTCCACCGGCGCGTCCGTGGGCTCGGCCGTGGGGTCGGTGGTCGGCGCCGGCGTGGTGGCCGGGATCGCCCACACCACGATCGCGGTGACCGACCTGGTGTTGCCGCCGGGGGGCACGATCACCTGCTTGAGCTGGGCGAGGGTGAACGCCCCGTTGAAGCCCTCGATCTCGACACCGGCGGCCACGTACCGCCGAAGCTGCTCGGGATCGCCCGACGCGAACGCCTCAAAGAAGCCCTTGAGCTGCGGGGTGAGCTCGGCCGCCGTCGCCTCGTCCTGCTCGGTCGGCGGTGCGGGCGGCAGCTCCGCGGGCCCCGGGGCGGGAAGCAGGGCGGGACGCTGGGAGACCACGAACCGGCCGTCCTTGGCGTACACCGGGACGGAGAACAGCCAGCGCCGCTCCCCCGAGTGCACCATCAGGGTGACGACGGCGTTGTTGGCGTTCTGCACCTCGACGTGGGACAGCTGGATGCCGATGACCTGCATCTTGCCGAAGCCGTTCCAGCCGAACTGGTCGTGGGCCGCCTCGGGCAGGAACGGCTTGAGCTTCTGGGCGCGCACCGCGGGGTTGGCCGCGTCGAAGTTGAGGTAGGCGGCGGCGAACTGGCTGGCGAAGGACACGGCCTGCTCGGTGGGGAACCCCGCGCCCGGCGTGGGGGTCGGCGCCGCCGGGGACGGATCTCCCTGGGTGAACCTTTCGAACGGCGCGCGGACCCCGTTGATCAGGATGACGATGAGCACCGCCCACAGCAGGGCCCGTCCGATCCAGACGAGCCACCGGCCGCCGCTGCCGCTCCACCGGAGGCGGCGCGCACCGCGACGCCCCTGGGGCGCCAGGTCGAGTTCCGGCGAGGGGTACGCCGAGTGCTCGTGGTCGCCAGCGACCTGCTGGACGGTCGACCTGCGAGCCATCACGCCTCCGCTCGCGCCTGTCCTGCGGGCCGGCGCGGTCTAGTCCGAGTGCTTTCAGTCCTGCTTATGCCCGATGAAGTGTTCACCCTAGCGGCCTTGCCAATTGTTACAGGAAAGCCACGCCCATGCTGCAAGCATCGCCGCAACTACGCAAACCGGTATGCATCACCGTCGGCGCATCCCTATCCAGGTGAGTCGCCGAGGTGGACAAAGCACAATACGTCCGGTCCGCGACGTCCTGTGCGCCACATCGCGTTACCCCGTAGGTCAGACCTCCCTATCCTTCGCGCCATAGCCGTCTCGAATTGCGAACCGTCAGGTAAGACGCACCACGGGTGGCCGACGGCTCCACCCCCGCGCCGCGTGAGCCTCCTCACACCCCCTGCCGCACCGGCGGTCCGGCCCGCAGCGGGGCCGCGCGGAGGCCACGCGAATACTTTCCCGCAACCCCCCGCCGCCCGGCCATGAGGGACACGCACAACCGGAAGTGTGTCGCGGCGACGCCAGGTCAACGCACATCGGAAGAAGCGCCTAAAAAGCCGATGAGCTGCACACACACATCACCCATCACTCGGACACTGGACACAAAAACCGACAATTCGGGCATCACCTGCGGTGTGTCCGCTGGTAGCGAATGCGGCCGTGAATCCTGACCGTTCATCGGCCTCGTCCCGGATTCGCGCGGGTACGGCGGGGCCGCCGTCGCCGAACGGGTCCCCACCGCCTCCGGCGCGATCCGGGCCGCGGCCGCTCCGGCGCACGCCGTACCCCGGCCGCCCGGCGCCCGCCCGGCCCGCCGGGCGCGCCTACGGGCGGGCCGACCGCCGCGGTCATGCGGGCGTCCGGACGATCGCGCACACGAGCGGGATCTGCTTCAGCGCCGCCCGGTCGTAGATGGAGCCGAGGCCGGAGCTCTCGTCGCCCTCGAGCCACACGGAGATGTGCGCGATCCCGTGCGCGACCGGTTCCATGCCGTCGACCAGCTCCGCGACCCACTCGGCGGTGCGCGCCCGCACCGGCACCACAGCCTCGCTGTACACCGCCTGCGCCCGCCAGGCCTGGGGCTGCCCGTCGTCGAGCAGGTGGGACAGCACCACGAACGACCCCGGGGCGAGCATCCGGCGCAGGATCCGCACGACCTCGCACGCGGCCGCGTCCCGCCGCAGATGGTGCAGCACCGCGAGCAGCAGCAGCCCGATCGGCCGGGAGAGGTCCAGGTGCGCGCGGATCACCGGGTCGGTGACGATCCGCCACGGGTCGCACAGAGTGCGGCGCAGCGCGATCGTGTGGTCGTCGGTGGCGAGCAGCGCCCGCGCGTGGGTCACCACCATCGGGTCGACGTCGATGTAGACCACCCGCGAGCCGGGGGCTGCGCGCTGGGCGATCTCGTGCGTGTTCTCGGCGACCGGCAGCCCGCATCCGATGTCGAGAAACTGCCGCACCCCCGCCGCGGCGAGCCGCCGCACCGCCTGCCGCAGGAACGCGCGGTTGGCCCTCGCCGCCAACCGCACCTCCGGCATCACCTCCAGCAGCCGGGCCCCCGCCGCCCGATCCGCCGCGAAGTTGTCCTTGCCGCCCAGCAGCCAGTTGTAGACCCGGGCGGAGGTCGCGACGTCGGGGGTGAACCGCTCGCGCGCCGCCGCGGCGCCGGCGTGCAGCAAGGGCGTCTCCTCGTCCGCGCACGCGTCCTCCGCGGGCCACGTCGCATCGTCGTCGCCGCATCGTCCATAGGGCACGGGCCGCACCTCCAGATGACCGGGGACGCGCGTACGCCGGCCGGGCCGTCCGCGAATCCCACGCTTTACTCCCGCATCAGGTGTCCTTGACGTCACACTGACGGTTGCAAAGCGTACTCGGTACACCACGGAGAGTATCGCCACTGCCGCAATGCCGTCGCCGGAGAGTCGCGCCGGATCCGCTCCGGCCTGCGGGGACACCGGGGTACGGCACGGCGACGCCGGCGACGCAGTGGCCGCCGGCCTCGCCCGCGGCCCGCGCCGCACGCCCTGGCGGCCATCCCAGGCCGGGCTAGCCGGGTACAGGAAAGGCGCCGAGAGCCCTGCCGCGTGGCGGCGGCTCTCGACGCCGACGCGGCCGAAAGGCCGTGCCCGCCCTTCCGGGGCCGGGATCAGGGAACGCGGCCCACCCCGCCCATGGCGTCGACATGGGAGTCCTCGCCGAGGGGCACGGCGTCGGGGCGCCACTGCTGGATGTAGACCACGCCCGGGTCCACCAGCTCGAGGCCCTCGAAGAAGCCCTTGATCTGCTCGGGCGGGCGGACGATGTAGGGCACGGTGTCGGAGCTGTTGTAGACCTCGGTGCTCTGCACGATGGCGTCGTCGGAGGCGCACCCGTCGTAGATGCCGACGTAGCTGCCGGACGGCAGGCCGGCGACGAGCCGGCGGACGATCGACCGGGCCTCGTCGTAGTCCTCGATGTGCCCCAGGATGCCCATGAGGGTCAGGCCGATCGGCCGGGAGAAGTCCAGCGTCTCCGCCGCCCGGGAGAGGATGACCTCGGGTTCGCGCAGGTCGGCGTGGATGTACTCGGTCTTGCCCTGCGGCGTGCTGGTGAGCAGGGCCTCCGCGTGGGCGAGCACGAGCGGGTCGTTGTCGACGTACACGACCCGGGCCTCGGGCGCGACACGCTGGGCGATCTCGTGGGTGTTGTCGGCGGTGGGCAGCCCGGTGCCGATGTCGAGGAACTGCCGCAGGCCGGCCTCCCCGGCCATGAAGCGCACCACCCGGGCGAGGAAGTACCGTCCGGCCCGGGCGAGGGTCACGATCCCGGGGAACACCTCTTTCACCCGGTCGCCGAGCTCGCGGTCGACGGGATAGTTGTCCTTGCCGCCCAGCCAGTAGTTCCAGACTCGGGCCGAATGCGGCACGGTTGTGTCGATCACAGGCTCGCCGGGCTGACCGGACATGCCAACCTCTCTTTCCCTGCGCCACGGACGGCGATTCACGGCGCTGCGCGCCGGCAACGCCATGCTCTCGCAAAGAGATCTTTTTTGCCAGGAATATTCGACATATTCCTGATGCCAGGGAAATGAGTGCCGAATATCGGCCTCGGACGTACCGCGAATCGGGCGGACCGAAACGGGGCCGGGTCAGACGTTGAACCGGAACTCCACGACGTCGCCGTCCTGCATCACGTAGTCCTTGCCCTCGATGCGCGCCTTTCCGGCGGCCCGGACGGCGGCGACCGAGCCCAGCTCGACGAGGTCGTCGTAGGCGATGACCTCCGCCTTGATGAACCCGCGCTGGAAGTCGGAGTGGATGACGCCCGCGGCCTCGGGGGCGGTGGCGCCCTTGCGGATCGTCCAGGCGCGGGCCTCCTTCGGGCCCGCGGTCAGGAAGGTCTGCAGGCCGAGCGTCTCGAAGCCGACGCGGGCGAGCTGGGCGAGGCCGGACTCCTCCTGGCCGACCGACCGCAGCAGCTCCATCGCCTCGTCCTCGGGCAGCTCCACCAGCTCGGACTCGAGCTTGGCGTCGAGGAACACCGCCTCGGCCGGGGCGACGAGCGCGGACAGCCGGGCGCGCAGCTCGGTGTCGGTGAGCTCGTCGGTGTCGAGGTTGAACACGTACAGGAACGGCTTGGCGGTGAGCAGGTGCAGCTCGCGCAGGGCGTCGAGGTCGATCTCGCCCTTCTTGCCCGCGCTGTACAGCGTGGCGCCGGAGTCGAGGATCTTGACCGCGGCCTCGGCGGCCTCGAGCACCTCCCGGCGCTCCTTGTTGAACCGCGCCTCCTTCTGCAGCCGGGGCAGCGCCTTGTCCAGGGTCTGCAGGTCGGCGAGGATCAGCTCGGTGTTGATCGTCTCGATGTCCCGCTCGGGCGACACCTCGCCGTCCACGTGGGTGACGTCGGGGTCCGAGAACACCCGGATGACCTGGCAGATCGCGTCGGTCTCCCGGATGTTGGCGAGGAACTTGTTGCCCCGGCCCTGGCCCTCCGAGGCGCCGCGGACCAGGCCGGCGATGTCGACGAACTCCACCTTCGCCGGCACGATGCGGGCCGAGCCGAAGATCTCCGCCAGCTTCTCCAGCCGCGGATCCGGCACGCCGACGATGCCCACGTTCGGCTCGATCGTCGCGAACGGATAGTTGGCCGCCAAGGCGTTGCCGCTCTTGGTCAGCGCGTTGAACAGGGTGGACTTACCGACGTTGGGCAGGCCGACGATGCCGATGCTGAGGCTCACGTAGCCCGATTTTACGTGCCGTGGCCGACCGGGCGTGTCGGCGCGCTCGCGCGGCCGTCGCCTTGGGATCATCGCGAGCGTGGATTCCCTCGCACTGCTGTCGCTCGTCATCGGCCTCGCCGCGGGAATGGCGATCGGGTTCGCGCTCGCCCGGGCCCGGGCGGCCGCCGAGTCCGCGGGCGCCGCGGCGCGCGCCGCCGCGGCCGAGGCGCGGGCCAAGGCCGCCGAGGAGATGGTCGGCTACGTCGAGGAGCGGCTCGCCGACCGGTTCCAGGCGCTCGCGACCCGCGCGCTCGACGTCAACAACCTGCGCTTCCTCGAGCTCGCCGAGAACCGGCTCGCCGCCGGGCGGGCCGAGGCGGCCGGCGAGCTGGAGCGGCGCAAGCAGGCGGTCGAGCACCTCGTCACCCCGCTGCGGGAGACGCTCGCCAAGGTCGAGGAGCAGCTGCGCGAGGCCGAGGCGCGGCGGCGGGCGGCCCAGGCCGAGCTGGTCCAGCAGATCGAGTTCGTCCGGCAGAGCTCGCACGAGCTGCGCGACCAGACCGCGGCGCTGGTGCGCGCGCTGCGCCGCCCCGAGGCGCGGGGCCGGTGGGGCGAGCTGCAGCTCCGCCGGGTGGCCGAGATCGCCGGGATGTCGCGGTTCTGCGACTTCGACGAGCAGGCGACCGCCGCCACCGCCGACGGCGCGGTCCGCCCCGACATGGTGGTACGGCTCGCCGGCGGCAAGAACATCGTCGTCGACGCGAAGGTGTCGCTCGCCGCGTACCTGGAGGCGGCCGAGTCGGACGACCCGGAGGTGGTCGCCGAGCGGCTCGACGCGCACGCTCGGCACCTGCGCGAGCACGTGGACCGGCTCGCCGGAAAGGCGTACTGGCAGGCGTTCTCGCCCGCGCCCGAGTTCGTCGTGCTGTTCATCCCGGGCGAGGCGTTCCTCGCCCCCGCGCTCGAGCGCGACCCCGGGCTGCTGGAGTACGCGCTGCGCCGCCGGGTGCACATCGCCACCCCGACCACGCTGATATCGATGCTGCGCACCGCGCACTACGCCTGGCAGCAGGCGGCGCTCAGCCGCAACGCCAAGGCCGTGTTCGACCTCGGCAGGGAGCTGTACGAACGGCTCGGCAGCCTGGGCCGCAACGTCGACGCGCTCGGCCGGGCCCTCACCCGCGCTGTGGCCGCGTACAACACCACCGTGGGCTCGCTGGAGAGCCGGGTGCTGGTGAGCGCCCGCAAGATGCGGGACCTCGGGCTCGTCGAGGGCACGCTCCGCGAGCCCGGCCTCGTCGAGGACCTGCCCCGCGGCCTGGTCACCCCCGAGCTGCTCGAGGCGATCGGCGAGGTCCCGGACCACCCCAACGGGACCCGGCCGACCGGCGGCGAGGCCGACGGCGCCCGCGACGGCGAGATCGGCGGCGCCGGGCCTGGTCACAACGCGGCAAGTGACTCCCCCGCCGACCGGATGAACGGTAGGTTGTCCGGGTAGGCCGAGGCGGGTGGTGAACGAGCGGTGGGAGCGAGGGTCAGGCTGACGGCACGCGGGGCGGTCGCGCTGGTCTTCGTCGTCACCCTCGCCGCCTGCGTCACCGGCGCGCCGGCGGTGATCGGCGTCGCGTTCATCGCGGCCTGCGTCACCGCGGTGCTGTTCATCAACCCGCGCGAGCTGCTCACCCTCGTCGTCACCCCGCCGCTGATCTACTTCATCGCGATGCTCGTCAACGAGCTCGTGCGGTCGCTCGGCGCGGAGTCGTTCCTCCAGGCGTTCGGGTTGGGGATGTTCACCTCGCTGTCGGGCGGGGCGCCGTGGCTGTTCGTGGGGTCGGCGCTGGTGCTCGTCCTCGCCTGGTTCCGCGGCCTGCCCGCCAACGTGCGCGCGCTGCGCGACGAGCTGCGCGCGGCCAAGGCGCGCGCCGAGCGGGCGGGGCGGCCCCGGCGGCCCGGCCAGCGTCCGCGGCCCGGCCGTACCGGACGGGGCGCGCCGCGCCCCCGCCGCGACCAGGGCGGGTACGCGCCCGAGCCCGAGGGCTACTTCGAGCCCCGCGTGTACGGCACGCCGCGCGGCGACCGGCCCGCGGAGCGGTCATCGCGCACCGGCGAGGAGCTTGGCCAGCAGGGCGCGTAGCTCGCGTTCCCCGTCCGGGCCGAGGAGCTCGAGGACCTCGGCCTGCATGCGGTGCACGGTGTCGCGGAGGAACGCCAGGCGGTCGCGGCCGAGGGCGGTGAGCTCGAGGGCGTAGCGGCGGCGGTCGCGCGGATCCCGGCCGCGGGTGACGAGGCCGAGCCGTACCAGCTCCTCGACGATCTGCACGGCGGCGGGCTCGGAGACGCCGACGTGCCGGGCGAACTCCTGCTGGGAGCAGGGGGTGATCGTCTCGAGCGCGGCCATCGCGCCGAAGTGGCGGGTGCGCAGGCCGGTCCCGGCGAGCAGCGCGTCGCCGCGGCGGCGCAGCCGGTAGTGGGCCTGGGCGATCAGGTAGGCGACGGCGGGCAGCGGCTCGGGCTCGGGGAGCAGGCGGCCGAGCAGCTCGGTGAGGCGGCGCCGCTCGGCGGGGGTGAGCGCGGCGGTGAGCCGGGCGTCGCGTTCGGCGACCGCCCGGCCCAGCTCGTCCCGGGCGGCGCGGCCCGCGGGGGTGATGGACAGCACGTACGAGCGGCGGTCGGCGGGGTTGCGGGTGCGCACCACGTGGCCGGCCCGCTCCAGCCGGTCGACCAGCCCGACCATGATCGTGCGGTTGATGCCGAGCCGTTCGGCGAGCTCGTGCTGCGAGTCGGCGTCCTGGTCGGCGAGCGTGTCGAGGACCACGAAGTCGCGCACGCGCGGGTCGTCGCGCAGCGCCGCGGCGGTGACCTCGGCGTAGACGCGGCGCAGCAGCGCGCCGAGGGACCCGTCCAGCGCCGCCGCGAGGCCGTCTCGCGCCGGGGCCCTCTTCCCGGACTCCTCCACCGTCTCCACCTCCGACGCGAGCCTATCGCCGCATTGATAGTTAGCTGAGTTGACGATTTATGAGCTAAACGGTTAGCGTCATTGACGATCCGAGGAGGCGGAGATGGACTACACGCTGAACATGACGATGATGTTCGCGGTGCACGACGCGCTCCGGCGGGAGCTGGAGCGCCTCGCCCGGGTGGCGGCGCGCACCGGCGACGACCCCCGGCGGGTGCTACGGGCCGCGGCCGGCTGGGAGCTGTTCAAGAGGTTCCTGCGGGTGCACCACACCACCGAGGACGACGTGCTGTGGCCGGAGATGCGGAGGCTGCTCGCCGGCCGCCCCGACGACCTCGCGCTGCTCGACGCGATGGAGGAGGAGCACGCCGCGATCGACCCGCTGCTCGCCGCGGTGGACGCCGCGGTGCTCGACCGCGACGAGGGGGCCGGGCGGCTCGGCGACGTGCTCGACGCGCTCGCCACCACCCTGCGGCACCACCTGCGGCACGAGGAGGCCGAGGGCCTGGCGCTGATCGACGCCACGCTCTCCGCGGAGCAGTGGGCAAAGTTCGGCCGGGAGCACCGCGCGCGGATCGGCGACGACGCCCGCCACTACCTGCCCTGGCTGCTCGACGAGGCGAGCGACGAGACCGTGGCCAAGGTCCTCGCCGGCCTGCCCGCCGAGATCCGCGAGGCCTACCGGGACGTGTGGCGGCCCGCGTACACCGCCATCCCGCTCTACCCCTCCCCCGCGGCGGCGTCCGGCGCGTCCCCGGACGCCGCGGCGTGACGGCGGCCGGTCAGGCCCGGGGCACGGAGCGCGCCCGGCCGCCGGCCGTCCCGTCCACCGACGGCGGCGGCGTGCGGTCGTGCGGGGGCACGCCGTCCACCGCGCCCGCGGTCAGCGTCTCCGCGGGGGCCAGCGGGGCGAAGCGGCCGTACCCGCCCTTGTGGAACAGCAGCGGGGGTACGTCGCGCACCACCCGCAGGTCGCGCACCCGGCCGAGCACGATGTAGTGGTCCCCGCCCTCGGTGATCGCGTCGTAGTCGCAGTCGATCCAGGCGACGCCGCCCTCGACGATCGGCGCGCCCGAGGGCGCGGGCGTCCACGGCACGTCGCGGAACCTGTCGGTCACCCCCGGGTCGGTGAACCGGTGGCACAGCCAGGCCTGGGTGGCGGCGAGCACGTTGACGCAGAACGCGTCGGCGGTGCGCAGCCGGGCGAAGGTGCGGGAGTCGCGGCGGGGCAGGAACGCGACGAGCGGCGGCGACAGGGAGACGGCGGTGAAGGTGCCGACCACCATGCCGACCGGCTCGCCGTCGTCCGCGATCGCGGTCACCAGCGCCACCCCGGTCGGGTAGTGCCCCATGGTCTCGCGGTACCGGCGCGGGTCGACGGCCTGCTCCGTCTCCGTCACGGCTCTCCTCCGTTGCGCTCCGGCGACTGGGTGTCCCGCGTCATCTCATCCCACCCGCACGGGTGATCCAGAGCTGTTTTCCACCGGACGGCACGCATTATCCGGATAGTGAGCATTCATCACGTTTGTGGGGGTGGGGAAACACGTCACCGGCCTCGGCGTACGCCGGCCGAACGTGGCCGATACGGCCCTGCCGGACCTCCGGGGGGTACGGCACGGCGCCGGCGGCCCGCTGCGGGCACGGGCGCGACGGCCGTAGCGGAGCCGCGCTCGAGGGATGGTTTCCGCCGCGCAGGGCGAAGGGAGCGCGGCACCCCGCGGCCGTGGCCGGGCCCGGCGCGCCCCGCGCTCGACGCCCCGCCGCCGGGCCGCGCGGGACGTGCGGCGGCGCGGGCGCGCGGGTGCCCAGGGTTCCGGGCCGCGCGCCCGCCGCGGCAGATCAGCCCTGCGATGAGAGCACGGCGAGGCAGTCGAGCTGCAGCCGCATGCCGGTGAGCTGCTGTACCCGGGTGTGGCAGACGGGGCGGCTCTCCGGGTCGGGGAACATCGCGAGCCATTCGCGAGTGACGTGATCGCGGATCGACCGGTCGGTGGTGAAAATGGTGATCTTGGCCACGCTCTCCGGGGAGCAGCCCGCCGCGTCGAGCACGGTCCGCAGGTTCGCGAAGGCCTGCGTCACCTCGTCGGCCGCCTCCTTGGGAATCTCGCCGGTCTCCGGGTCCCGCCCGGTGATGCCGCCCGTGACGAGCAGTCCGCCGAGCGCCCCGGTGACCGTCACCGCGACGGGGGCCGGCTGATCGTCCTGGTCGAGCCCGGGAACCGAGATCGCTTTGCGCCGCACGTGCGTCCTTTCCCCTTCGCACGGCCGTGTCCGCCCGTGCCGGGCGGCCATGGCCGCCGACGTCGACCGCGCCGAGCCTGGCGGCCGGCGACGTGATCGTGGTCGTCCGTCGTGTTCGTTATCGGTCGGGCCGTTATTGGAGTTTCGTTCTACTACGCTTGGTAACGGCCATAGTTGATCTTTTATTGTCTCCCGTTGATCGTGATTGGTCCATCCATGGGCTTCGTCTGCCCACGGCCGGCCGTACTGAATCCCGGTCGTCCCGGACGAACCGGCACGACGCCACGGCGGGCGCGCAGGCCGGGCGGAGGAAAGGGGCCGAAGGGAAAGGACCGCAGGGAAAGGAGCCGCGGGGATAGGGGACTGCAGAAAAAAGAACCGAGGGAAAGGACCGCGGCGCCGGGACGCGGGTCAGCGCGCGGTGGCGGCGCGCAGGTCCTTGCGCAGCTCGTGCGGCAGCGCGAAGCGCATGTGCTCGGCGACCGACTCGACCTCCTCCACGTCGGTGAAGCCGTAGGTCGCGAGCCGGGCGAGCACGCCCTCGACGAGCTCCTCGGGGACGGACGCGCCGCTGGTGAGCCCCACCGTGGTCACGCCCTCGAGCCACGACTCCTCGATGTACGAGGCGTCGTCGACGAGGTAGGCGGCGGGAGCGCCGGCGTCCTTGGCGACCTCGACGAGCCGCTTGGAGTTGGAGGAGTTGTTCGAGCCGACGACGATGACGAGGTCGGACCGGGCGGCGATCTCCTTCACCGCGGTCTGCCGGTTCTGCGTGGCGTAGCAGATGTCGTCGCTCGGCGGGTCGATCAGGTTGGGGAACCGTTCCCGCAGCCGGGCGACGGTCTGCTTGGTCTCGTCCACCGAGAGCGTGGTCTGGGAGAGCCACACCACGCGGTTCGGGTCGCGCACCTGCACCTTGTCGACGCCGTCGGGGCCGTCCACCAGCCGGATGTGGTCGGGGGCCTCGCCCGCGGTGCCCTCGACCTCCTCGTGGCCCTCGTGGCCGATGAGCAGGATGTCGTAGTCCTTGGCGGCGAACCGCTTCGCCTCGTTGTGAACCTTCGTGACCAGCGGGCAGGTGGCGTCTATGGTCTTCAGGTTACGGCGGGCCGCCTCCTCGTGGACCGCGGGCGACACGCCGTGGGCGGAGAAGATGACGATCGCGCCCTCGGGCACCTCGTCGGTCTCGTCCACGAAGATGGCGCCGCGCTTTTCCAGCGTGCGCACCACGTGCGTGTTGTGCACGATCTGCTTGCGCACGTAGATCGGCGCGCCGTACTGCTCGAGAGCCTTCTCCACGGTCGCGACGGCGCGGTCCACCCCGGCGCAATATCCACGGGGGCGGGCCACGAGAACGCGTCGGGACGTGGGGTTCTGAGCAGTCATGTCTCTATGCTACGGGGAACATCGCAGTTACCCGTTCGCCGGCCTCTTGACCGCCTAGAGTTGCGAACCGCCAGGCAATCGGTTCACTCACCCGCCCGAAGGAGCTCCAGGTGTCCCTCCCAGACTTCATCAAAGATATCGGTAAGTCGATCCGAGCGAAGCTCTGCGATCGCGAGGGTCTCGAGGAGAAGGCGAAGGACGTGCCGAGGAAACTGCTGCAGACGGCGGTGAGCGCCGTCGGCGTCATGCTGGAGCTGGCCGGCCGGTTGCGCCAGGCCCTCTCGCGGACGGGCCGGGAGGAAAAGGAAGAGGAGCCGCTGCACGAGCCGCGCCCCGCCCAGGGCGCGGGCACCGCGACCGCGGAGCCGGAACGGCCCGCCCGCCGGGAGCCCGTCATCTTCGCCCCGCGCCGGGAGGAGGCGCCGGCCGCGGAGGCGAACGGCGGTACGGCGCGGCGCGAGCCGGTCATCTACGCGCCCACCCGGCCCGCGGAGAAGCCCGCGGAAAAGCCTGAGGAGAAGCCTGAGGAGAAGCCCGCCGCGACGGCCGAGGAGAAGCCCGCGGAAAAGGCGGCGGAGAAGGCCGGGGAGAAGGCCGCGGGCGAGCGCGAGGAGACGGCCGCCGAGGCGGTCGCGCCGGAGGCCGGGAAGGCGGGGGACACGGCGGCCGGCACGGACACCGTCGCGGCGCGGGCCGAGGAGACGGTCGCGGAGCGGGCCGAGGCCGAGGCGGCGAAGGCCGCGGCGGCGGACACAGTGACCGAGGGCACGGTGACCGAGAGTACGGAGAGCGCCGAGGCGGCGCCGGCCGAGCGGGCCGCGAAGGCGGAGGCCCCGGCGGAGGCGGCCGCGGTGGACGTCGAGCGGGTGGAGCAGGCCGCCGGGGAGGCCGCCGCGCCCGCGCAGCCCGCCGCCGAGCCCACCCCGAAGCCCGCCGAGCCCGCCGCCGAGGGCGAGGAGCTCGCCAAGGCCGCGCGCACCGCCGGGCAGGCCGCGCCCGAGCCGGAGACGCCGGTCACCGCGGTGCCGAGCGCCGAGGCCCCGACGGCGACCGCGCCGGCCGAGCCGATCCCCGGCTACGCCACGCTCACCATCGCCTCGCTGCGCGCCCGCATGCGGGGCAAGACCGCCGAGCAGATCCGCGAGCTGCTCGAGTACGAGCGGGCGCACCACGGCCGGGAGACCGTCATCCGGATGTTCGAGAACCGGCTCGCCAAGCTCGAGCAGCAGGCCGGAAAGTAGCCGCCCGGCGGACCTGATCGCCTGGGTAGGCTGCCCGGCATGGCCGCGAAGAGCTCTCCGGAGCAGCCGCTGCCGCTGCGCAGCGTGCTGCAGATGGTGGCGCAGTGGATCGGCAGGCTGGGGACGGTCTGGGCCGAGGGCCAGATCACCGAGCTGAGCGCCCGCGGCGGCACCGTGTTCCTCACGCTGCGCGACCCGGTCGCGAACGTGTCCGCCCGGGTGATGTGCCCGCGGGCGGTGTACGAGGCGACCGCGCCGCGCCCGGTCGACGGGGCGCGGGTGGTGATGCGCCTCAAGCCCGACTTCTACGTCACCCGGGGCTCGTTCGCGTTCACCGGGCTGGAGATCCGCCCGGTCGGCATCGGCGAGCTGCTCGCCCGGCTGGAGCGGCTGCGGCAGCTGCTCGCCGCGGAGGGGCTGTTCAACGCGGAGCGCAAGCGCCGCCTGCCGTTCCTGCCCCGCACGGTCGGGCTGATCTGCGGCCGGGACTCCGCGGCCGAGCGGGACGTGCTGGAGAACGCGCGCCGGCGGTGGCCCGCGGTGCGCTTCGCCGTGGAAGAGGTCGCGGTGCAGGGGCCGTACGCCGTGACCGAGGTGACCGAGGCGCTGCGCAAGCTCGACGCCGACCCCGAGGTCGACGTGATCGTCATCGCGCGGGGCGGCGGCTCGCTCGAGGACCTGCTGCCGTTCTCCGACGAGTCCCTCGTCCGCGCCGTCGCCGCCTGCCGTACCCCGGTGGTGAGCGCGATCGGGCACGAGCAGGACACCCCGCTGCTCGACCTCGTCGCCGACGTGCGGGCCTCCACGCCGACCGACGCGGCGAAGAAGGTGGTGCCGGACGTGGGCGAGCAGCTCGCGCTCATCCGGCAGCTGCGGGACCGGGGCCGCCGGGTGCTCACCGGCCTGATCGACCGGGAGTCGGCGTGGCTCGCCGCGGTGCGCAGCCGGCCGTCGCTCGCCGACCCGGTACGCGAGATCGACCGCCGCCTGGAGCAGGTGGAGGCGCTGCGCGAGCGCGCCCGCCGCAGCCTGTCCGCCTCCCTCGACCGGGCCGCGGACTCGCTCGAACACCTGCGGGCCCGCCTGGTCGCCCTCTCCCCCGCCGCCACCCTGCAGCGCGGCTACGCGATCGTGCAGCGCCCCTCGGGCGACGTGGTACGGCTCGCCGCCGACGTCGGCCCCGGCGAGGAGCTGAGCGTGCGGTTCGCCGACGACCGGGTCCGCGTGATCACGGTGTCGGATCGATCCACGTGAGCGCCGGGTAGCGGGCGGTGAAGCCGAACGCGCGGTAGAGCGGCTCGCCGTCGGCGGTGGCGTGCAGGTCGACCCGGCGCACGCCGTTGGCCCGGTACCAGTCGAGCAGCGCCGCCAGGATCGCCCGGCCGTACCCGCGCCGCCGGTAGGCCGGGTCGGTGGTCATGCCGAGCACGTAGCCGAACCTGCCGTCGGGCAGCACCGGCCCGGGGAACCGCTCGTAGATGAACCCCATGCCGCAGGCGGCGAGGCCGTCGCCGTCGGGCCGGTCGATGACGAGGATTGCGACGTCGCGGTCGCCGAGCCGCTCGCGCAGGCTGCGCGCGTACGCCTCCTGCCAGCCGTCGTGGGCGGGATAGCCGCCCGGGTCCGCGCTCATCCGCTCGCCGAGGATCTCGCGGAGCCGTACCAGCTCGGGGATGTCGGCCACGGTCGCGGCGCGCACCCGCACGCCGTCCGCGGGGCCGTGGCCGGTCCGATCGTTCGCCGTGTCCTTCGCCCGGTCCTGCGCGGTGTCCTTCGCGGTGTCCTGTGCCGGGTCCTTCACACCGTCCGTCACGCCGCTCATCACTAGCGCTCCGGACGGCCGCGAATCAAGTGGTTTTGCCGCCGCCGGAGCGTCGGCGCGACCCCGTAAGGTTGGCCTCGTGGCAGACGAGAACGCGGCACACGACGCGCCGGAGCGGAAGCTCTCCTACGAGCAGGCGCGCGAGGAGCTCACCGAGGTGGTGCGGCGGCTCGAGGCCGGCGGGCTCACCCTGGAGGAGTCGATCCGGCTGTGGGAGCGCGGCGAACGGCTCGCCGCGGTGTGCGAGGAGTGGCTGCAGGGCGCCCGGGCGCGGCTCGCCGCCGCGATGGCCGAGCGCGACGAGCGCGAGGGCCGGGCCGGGGACGGCGACGCGCCCTTCTAGCCGCGCCTGGATGCGCCCCTTCTAGCCGTCCCGCCGGCCGGCCGCCGCCGCGGCGGCCGCGGGCGTGGCGGAGGCCGACGGCGTGGGCGCGGGCATGTCCTCGATCCTCGGGTGCGGCTTGAGGCTGGCGGCGAGGGTGGTGAGCTCGTCCCAGTCCGCGGACCCGGTGACGACGACCGTGGCGCCGTCGAGGAACCGGATCAGCGTGCGCTGGTTCTTGTCCGGGCGCTCCCGCTTCTCCCACGTCGCCCCGGCGATCTCCACGGTGCCGACGCTCTTGTCGCTGTTCGCCATGCGGTTGGCGAACTCGGCGGCGGGCCGCTCGTCGCTCTGCGCGAGCATGGCGTGCTTGCGCTTCGCCGTGGCGAAGCCGAGCCGCCAGGTGAAGAACGCCTGGTCCTGCGGGATGCGGGAGCTGTTCGGCACCCAGTTCTGCGGCACCGGGTCGGGGGCCCACACCTCGAACGAGGCCTGGCGGCGTGCGTTCGCCAGGTCGATGGAGAAGTTCACCTCGGGGATGCGCTCGGTACGGCTCTGCGGCGTCACGAGCAGGAACAGCCCGACGGCGGCGAGGCAGACCAGCAACGCGAACGCGTAACCAACGAACCCTTGGGTGAATCGGCCCACGCCACGCGAGACTACCGCCTCCCCCGGCCGCCCCCGACCGCGCCCGTCCCGGCCGGCCGCGGGGCGCCGCTCAGGCGGGCCGGGCGGCCGGGTCCGCGGGCGGCTCGTCCGCGGGCCTGCCCGGCCGGCGGATGCCCCGGATGATGACGAGCGCCTCGTCGGCGAGCCTGCGGGCCGCGGCCACGTCCTCCGAGAGCGACACGTGCTGGGCGACCGCGGCGAGCGCGCCGGTGATGACGACCGCGAGCGCCCCCTCGTCCTCGTCGAAGAGCGCGGCGTTGCGCCGTACCCACTCGCCGAGCCGCTCCCGCATGTACACCTCGAAGCCGGGCGGGCCGTCGCCGCGCAGGAACAGCGCGGACAGCTCCCGCTCCTCGAAGCAGCCCTCGAGGTAGGCGCGGGCGCCCGCGATGAGCAGCTCCATCGGGTCGGTGACGCCCGCCGTGCGGGCCGCCTGGGTGGCCCGCTTGCTGCGCTGGATCTGCCGGTCCTGGAACTCGTCGAAGAGCGCCGTGTAGAGCTCGGCCTTGCCGCCGGAGAAATGGTGGTAGAGGCTGCCGACGCTGGCGTTCGCCCGCGCCACGACCTCGGTCACGCCCGCCTCGGCGAAACCGCTGGCGACGAAGACCTGTTTCGCGGCCTCGAGGAGGGCGCCGCGGGTGGCCGCCCCCCGCTCCGAGGTGCGCGTCGTGACCGGCTGGGTGTCGCTGCTCATGGTGGCGACATTATCCCTCCCGGCCGCGTCCGGTGGGCCGGTGCGCGTTGTCGATCTTCACCGGTTTCCGGCGCGCGCATATCCGCGGACCCGATCGGGATCAAAGTCGCCGCAGAAGGGAAGGATTGTCGGCATTCAGGTGCACGACCACCACCCTGCGCACAGTTGTCACGCGCCTGAGATTCTCTATTACGGCAGTTTCGCGTAGAAGGGCTCCATCATGTCCGACCAGACTCCGGTACCCCCGCCGCTGGCCACCAAGGAGCACGCGCCCGACCGCAACCTCGCGCTTGAGCTGGTACGGGTGACCGAGGCGGCGGCGATGGCGGCGGCCCGCTGGGTCGGCCGCGGCGACAAGAACGGGGCCGACCGCGCGGCCGTGAACGCGATGCGCCAGTTGATCAACACGGTGTCGATGAACGGTGTCGTGGTGATCGGTGAGGGCGAGAAGGACAACGCCCCGATGCTGTACAACGGCGAGCACGTCGGCTCGGCGCACCCCGACGCCCCCGAGTGCGACGTCGCCGTGGACCCGATCGACGGCACCCGGCTCACCGCGATGGGCATGTCGAACGCGATCTCGGTGATCGCGGTGAGCGAGCGCGGCTCGATGTACGACCCGTCCGCGGTCTTCTACATGGAGAAGCTGGTCACCGGCCCGGAGGCGGCGTCGGTGGTGGACATCAACGCCCCGGTGGCGGCGAACATCGCCGCGGTCGCCCGGGCGAAGGGCTGCGCGCCGCAGGACGTCACCGTGGTCATCCTCGACCGGCCCCGCCACGAGCAGATCGTCAAGGAGATCCGGGAGACCGGCGCGCGGATCAAGTTCATCACCGACGGCGACGTCGCCGGCGCGATCATGGCGGCCCGCCCGGACACCGGCATCGACCTCATGCTCGGCATCGGCGGCACGCCGGAGGGCATCATCGCCGCCTGCGCGCTCAAGTGCCTCGGCGGCGTGATCCAGGGCAGGCTGTGGCCGCGGGACGACGCCGAGCGCCGCCGCGCGCTCGACGCCGGGCACGACCTCGACCGGGTGCTCACCATCGACGACCTGGTCAAGTCCGACGACGTGTTCTTCGCCGCCACCGGCATCACCGACGGCGAGCTCATGCGCGGCGTGCGGTACCGCGGCGGGTGCGCGATCACGAACTCGCTGGTGATGCGCAGCCGGTCCGGCACCGTCCGCAAGATCGAGAGCGAGCACCGGCTGTGGAAGCTGCGCGCGTACAGCGCGATCAACTTCGACACCGCGGTGTGAGCCGCGGCGCGCGAGCGGCCCGCGCGTCCGCATGGGCGGACCGGCGGGCCGCGCCCGGGTCCGCCGGGCGTCCCGCCGCTAGCCGGAGCGGCGGGACCGGCCCTTCTTCGGCGGCTTAGGGGTCTTGGCGACGATCGAGCCGAACATCACCCGCCCGGTGACCTCGATCAGCGGGGCCCGCGGGCTCGGTACGGCGCGCACCCGGTTCTTCTTGTCGCCGAACGTGGCCTTCGCCGGCATCTCCACCTGGACGCCCTCGGGGACGATGAGCTCGAGGGTGCCTCCGACCACGGTGACCTCGAGCGTCACGTGGTGGGACTGCAGCAGCGCCTCGCGCAGGTCGAGGGTGACCGTGGTGCCGATCGCGGTCGCGGTGTACCGGGACGGCACCACCCAGCGGCCGTCCCGCCGCTCCTTGCGGAACAGCGCGGTGACCGGGCGGTCGTCGATGTCGAGCGGCTGCTGCTCGGGCGGGAGCAGGTCGGCGGTGAGCGCGGCCAGCTCGCCGAGCGTCTTCGCCCGGTAGGCGTGCTCCACCCGCTCCTCGTGCTCGAGCATGGTGAGCCGCCCGTCGGCGTAGGCCTCCTGCAGCACCGCCACGACGCGCTCCCGGTCGGCGTCCGAGGCGCGCAGCTCGGACACGGGCACGCCGTGCTCCGGCGGCGCCCCGGCGGCGGGGAGGCGGCGGGCCTCCCAGGCCTGCCACAGGCCGGTCAGGCTCTCCGCGAGGCTGCGGCCGAGCGATGAGGACCGAGGGTTGCTCTCCACGCCATTGACACTAGGTCACCGCAGCGGCCCCGTACATCTCGAACGCGTCACACCGGCACGCACATCGGCGCCCGGTCAGGGTGTGCCGTACGGCCGGACGGCCGCGGCGAGCTCGCGCACCGCCGCCTCGATCCGGTGCACCGGCAGGCGGGCGAAGCCGATCACGACGGCGGGCGGGCCCGGGGCGGTGCGCGCCGGGGCGACCGGGTCGGCCGTGAGCCCGGCGGCGGCCGCCGCGGCGACCACCCGCTCCTCGTCCCAGCCGGGCGGCAGCTCGGCGTACAGGTGGAGCCCGGCCGCGACGCCGGGCACCCGCACCTGCGGCAGGTGCTCGGCGAGGGCGCGCACCATCGCGTCCCGCCGCGCCCGGTACTCGCGGCGCATGCGGCGCAGGTGCCGGTCGTAGCCGCCGGTCGCGATGAAGTGCGCGAGCGCGAACTGGTCGATCACCGGCGAGCCGAGGTCCTCCTCCTCGCGGGCCTGCCGGATCGCCTGCGCGATCGGCCCGGGGGCGACGAGCCAGCCGAGCCGCAGCCCGGGGGCGAGCGACTTGCTCACGCTGCCCGCGAGCACCACGTGGCCGGGGGCGAGGCCCTGCAGGCAGCCGACCGGGTCGCGGTCGAAGCGGAACTCGGCGTCGTAGTCGTCCTCGAGCACGATCGCGCCGGTCTCGGCCGCCCACGCGGCGATCTCGGCGCGGCGGCGCGGGGAGAGCACCACGCCGGTCGGGTAGTTGTGCGCGGGCGTGAGCAGCGCCGCCTCGGCGCCGCTGCGGCGCAGCGCCGCGGCGTCCATGCCCTCGTCGTCGACCGGCACCGGGATCAGCTCCGCGCCAGCCGAGCGCAGCAGCGGCAGCGGGCGGGGCGTGGTCGGGTCCTCCACGGCGAGCCGGACCCGGCCGCCGCGCAGGCGGGCGAGGTGGCGCACGACGAGGGTGAGCGCCTGGGCCACCCCGCTCACCACCACCACGTTCTCGGGGGTGGCGGCGGCGGCGCGCACCCGCCGCAGGTAGGCGGCGAGCTCGGCGCGCAGCTGCGGCACCCCGCCCGGGTCGCCGTAGTCGAGCCCGTCGTGCGGCACCGTGGCGAGCACGTGCCGTACCGCGGCGAGCCACCGCTGCCGGGGGAACATCGACAAATCCGGCGAGGTCGGCCGGTAGCCGTAGTACGACCGCCACCGGTCCGCGGCCGCGAACGACCGCCCGCCCGGGCCGGTCCGCCGGGGCCGGACGCCGTCCGCGCCGTCCCGCGCCGCGCCGTCGCCGTTACCGGGGTCGCCGTCCGCGCCCTGGTCACCGGCCACGGCGAGCGGCGCCACCCGGGTGCCCGCGCCCACCCGGGAGACGAGGAAGCCCTCGGCGACGAGCTGCTCGTACGCCTCGACCACCACGCCCCGGGACAGGCCGAGGTCGCGGGCGAGCTCGCGGGTGGCGGGGAGCCGCTCGCCGGGGCGGAGGCGGCCGGAGCGGATCGCGTCGCGCAGCCCGCGGGCGATCTGGGCGGCGACGCCGCCCTTGGCGCGGTCGACGGACAGGTGCAGATCGGGCAATTGGTCCTCGGTTCCGGCTCGTGAATGGACCAGGGACGGGGTCCATTGCGTTCCTAGCATCCTCGCCGTGAACGTGCGGCACGAACAACCCACTTCGACGCAATCGAGGCGGAGCCCCGCTCCCGCCCCGCCGCCCGCCGCCGACCGCGGGCGCGCCTGGCTCGCCGGCCTGGCCTGCGCGGCCTCGGCGATGTTCCTCGTCGGCACGCTCACCGCGGTCTCCGCGCTGATCGCCGACTATCCGGTGTACGGCGGGCAGGCGGTGCGGTACGCGGCGGCCGCCGCGATCCTGCTCGCCGTGGCCCGGCTGCGCGGCCCGGCCACGGCGCGGCTCACCGCGCGGGACGCGGCGCTGCTCGTCGCGCTGGCGATGACCGGGCTGGTCGTGTTCAACGTGGCGGTGATCGAGTCGGCGAACGCGGCCGGGCCCACCCTCTCCGGCACCGTGCTCGGCACGGTCCCGCTCGTGCTCGCCCTGGTCGGCGGCCGGCCGTCGCCGCGCGTGGTCGCGGCCGCGGCCGTCGTGGTCGCCGGGGCGACGCTCGCCACCGGGCTCGGCAGCGGCACCCCGGCCGGGCTGGCCTGGTCGCTGGTCGCGCTCGGCTGCGAGGTGTGCTTCTCGCTGCTCGCGCTGCCGCTGCTGCCCAAGCTCGGCGCGGTGCGGGTGTCGGCGTACGCGTGCGCGCTCGCCGTACCGCTGCTGGTGGCGATCGGGCTCGCCGTGGACGGCGGCGGCATCCTGCGGGCGCCGACCGCGGCCGAGGCGCTCGGCCTCGGCTACCTCGCCATCGTGATCACGGTGGTCGCGTTCCTGCTCTGGTACACCGGCCTGCCCCGGCTCGGCCCGCAGCGGGCGGGCCTGCTCGCCGGGCTCATCCCGGTGGGCTCGCTCGCCACCACGGTCGTGCTCGGCCTCGGCACCCCCGCCCCGGCCGACCTCGCGGGCGCCGGGCTCGTCATCGCGGGCATCGTGATGGGGCTTCGCGGCGGGGTCGTAATCTCTAGGAAAACCTAGGAGGAGCGCGATGCCCGAGTTCGACTACACCGACCTGTTGCCGCTTGGACCGGATGAGACGGAATACCGTTTGATCAGCACGGAGGGGGTGCGGAGAGTCGAGGCGGCGGGCCGGACCTTCCTGGAGGTCGAGCCCGAGGCGCTGCGGCTGCTCACCGAGACCGCGTTCCACGACGTCTCCCACTACCTGCGGGCGAGCCACCTCGCCCAGCTCCGCAAGATCATCGATGACCCGGAGGCGAGCGGCAACGACCGGTTCGTCGCGCTCGACCTGCTGAAGAACGCCGCGATCGCGGCGGGCGGCGTGCTGCCGCTGTGCCAGGACACCGGCACCGCGATCGTGATGGGCAAGCGCGGCCGGCACGTGCTCACCGACGGGCGGGACGCCGAGCACATCTCCCGTGGCGTGTTCGACGCCTACACGCGGCTCAACCTGCGGTACTCGCAGATGGCGCCGCTGACCATGTGGGAGGAGAAGAACACCGGAAACAACCTGCCCGCGCAGATCGAGATCTACGCCGAGGACCCCGACGGCCACCCCGACGCGTACAAGTTCCTGTTCATGGCGAAGGGCGGCGGCTCGGCGAACAAGTCGCTGCTCTTCCAGGAGACGAAGGCGCTGCTCAACGAGAAGCGGCTGCTCGCCTTCCTCGAGGAGAAGATCCGCGGCCTCGGCACCGCGGCCTGCCCGCCGTACCACCTCGCCATCGTCATCGGCGGCACCAGCGCCGAGTACGCGCTGAAGGCGGCCAAGTACGCCTCGGCCCGGTACCTCGACACGCTGCCCACCTCCGGGTCGCCGAGCGGGCACGGGTTCCGCGACCTGGAGCTGGAGGAGAAGATCCTCAAGCTCACTCAGGACCTCGGCATCGGCGCCCAGTTCGGCGGCAAGTACTTCTGCCACGACGTGCGGGTGATCCGGCTGCCGCGGCACGGCGCGTCCTGCCCGGTGGCAATCGCGGTGTCGTGCAGCGCGGACCGGCAGGCCCTCGCCAAGATCACGCCGGAGGGCATCTACCTGGAGCAGCTGGAGACCGACCCGGCGCGGTTCCTGCCGGACACCACCGAGGACGAGCTCTCCGACGAGGTGGTGCGGATCGACCTCAACCGCCCGATGAAGGAGATCCTCGCCGAGCTCACCAAGTACCCGGTGAAGACCCGGCTGTCGCTCACCGGCCCGCTCGTGGTGGCCCGGGACATCGCCCACGCCAAGATCGCCGAGCGGCTCGACGCGGGCGAGCCGATGCCGCAGTACCTGCGCGACCACCCGGTCTACTACGCGGGCCCGGCGAAGACCCCCGAGGGGTACGCCAGCGGCTCGTTCGGCCCCACCACGGCCGGGCGCATGGACTCGTACGTGGAGAAGTTCCAGGCCGCGGGCGGCTCGCTGATCATGCTCGCCAAGGGCAACCGGTCCCGCCAGGTCACCGAGTCGTGCAAGAAGTACGGCGGGTTCTACCTCGGCTCGATCGGCGGCCCGGCGGCCCGGCTCGCCCAGGACTGCATCAAGAAGGTGGAGGTCCTGGAGTACCCCGAGCTCGGCATGGAGGCGGTCTGGAAGATCGAGGTCGAGGACTTCCCGGCGTTCATCGTCGTCGACGACAAGGGCAACGACTTCTTCGCCGACACCACGGGCCCGCTGCTCACCATCGGCCGGCGTCCGTGACCGGCCCGAGGCCACCGCACGTCATCGGCACCGGCCGCCGCCGCCCGGGCACGGCGGCGGCCGGAACCGCCCCGGGGAACGCCGGTACCTGACCGGCCGGCACCCCACCGGGCCGGCGGCGAACAGGCCGGGCACCGAACAACAGGCCGACACCGAAGAGCCGGCACTGAAGAGGCCGGCACTGAACAAAGTTCGCGTTACCGACGTCTTACCTGACGAAGGGCACGGCGAAGTCCGTCACCGGACGCCGTATTCGCTCGATCTGCATTGGCCGTCCCGCCGCCACTCGGTATGGTGGTGTCGCTTTCCAGGCGCCATTGCAGGGTACGAGGCCCGAAGTTCCGGCGATGGGTAACGTGCCGTGACGTATGTGGCTGAACTATTGGGACTGCAGAGCCCATGACTGACGACAGTCAGAAGATTGACCGAAGGTCCCAACAAAGATTCGGGCCACTGCCTTCTGGCAGCCGGGAACAAATCGGTAAGCTGCGACCCATGCGTGCGCCCTCCGGATACCGGCTCGCCGATCGATACCGGCTGTTGGAACCGGTCGGGCGCGGCGGCATGGGCACCGTGTGGCGGGCCTACGACGACCTCCTCGACCGTGAGGTCGCGGTCAAGGAGGTGCGCCTGCCGAACGTCCTCGACGAGGAGCTGCGCGCGGAGCTCTGCGCCCGCACCGAGCGCGAGGGCCGGGCGACCGCGATGGTCTCCCACCCGTCGGTGATCACCGTGTACGACGTGGTCACCGAGGACGACCGCCCGTGGATCGTGATGGAGCTGCTGCGCGCCCGGTCCCTCGAGGAGGTCATCCGGCAGGAGGGTCCGCTGCCGCCGCGCCGGGTCGCCGAGATCGGCCGTCACGTGCTCGGGGCACTGCGCGCGGTGCACGCCAAGGGCATCCTCCACCGCGACGTCAAGCCGAGCAACGTGCTCGTCACCGAGGACCGGGTGGTACTCACCGACTTCGGACTCGCCGCCCTCGAGGGCGACGTCGCGCTCACCCAGGCCGGCATCGTGCTCGGCTCGGCCGGATACATCGCGCCCGAGCGCATCCTCGGCGACAAGGCCTCCCCCGCCGGGGACCTGTGGTCGCTCGGGGCCACCCTGTACACCGCGGTCGAGGGCCGCGGCCTGCACGGCAGGCGTTCCGCGGCCGCCGCGCTCGCCGCGCTCACCAGCGGCGAGCCGATCCCGATGGAGCGGGCCGGGCCGCTCGCCCCGGTGCTCACCGGCCTGCTGCAGATCGACCCGCGGCAGCGGCTCGACGGCACCCGCGCCGCGCTCATGCTCGCCCGGGTCGCGGCGGGCGGCTCGGCCGAGGAGCCGCTCGGCGGAACGCCCCACCGTTCGTTCCGCCTGCCGCAGGCGGCGACCGCCGCGCTGCACCGCAGGTCGTCGCACAAGCCGCAGCAGCGCGGCCAGCACCGCGCCGGCACGCTGCGCGTGTCGTCACCGCAGGATTCCCGCGCCCGCGGCTCCGGCACGCAGCCGGCCTGGCAGCGGAAGGACACGACGGCCGGAACGCGGCGGCCGTTCGAGGGAGCGCACCGGCGACAGCCGGACCCGTCGACTTTCGGTGCGCTTCATCCCTTTATGCGGCAATTGTCCACTTTAGTACGGTCCATAATCCCCCGCCGGTTCCTGCCCCCGCGCTTGCGCAAGTGACCGGAAAGCGCGGCTCAAGCGCGGCGGGCTATCTTCATACTCATGCCGGAAGAGCACACGCGGTTGCTCGCCGACCGCTACGAGTTGACGGCCCCCCTCGGCAGAGGAACCATGGGCACGGTCTGGCGTGCCTGGGACCGGTCGCTCGGGCGCGAGGTGGCGGTGAAACAGATCCGCCGGGACCCTGGGCTCACCGCCGAGCAGCAGGCCGAGCTGCGCGAACGCATGATCCGTGAGGCGCGCCTCGCCGCGCGCTTCAACCATCCCTCGGTCGCCACCGTGCACGACGCCATCGTGGTGGACGGCCTTCCCTGGATCATCATGGAGCTGGTCGAGGGCCGCTCCCTCGAGCAGGTCATCGAGGAGGAGGGCCCGCTGCCGCCCCGGCTCGTCGCGCAGATCGGCGTCGACCTGCTCAGCGCGCTGCGCGCCGCCCACGCCCAGGGCATCCTCCACCGCGACGTCAAGCCGAGCAACGTGCTGCTCACCGACACCGGCCGCGTCGTGCTCACCGACTTCGGCATCGCCAAGGCGGCCGGCGACAGCGACCTCACCAAGACCGGCATGGTGATCGGGTCCCCGGGCTACACCGCGCCGGAGCGGGCGCGCGGCGAGTACGCCGGGCCCGAGTCGGACCTGTGGTCGCTCGGCGCCACCCTCTACTTCGCGGTCGAGGGGCGGCCCGCGTACGAACGCGGCTCGGTCGCCGCCACGCTCGCCGCGCTCATGACCGAGACCGCCGAGCCGCCCACCCAGGCCGGCCCGCTGCGGCCGATCATCGAGGGCCTGCTGGAGAAGGACCACACCCTGCGCCTCACCGCCGAGCAGGCCGACGCCATGCTGCGCGCGGTCGCCGACGGCCGCGCCCCCGATCTGTCCGCGACCGCGCGGCCGGTGCACCGCGGCGACAGCGCGGACGCCAACCGGCAGCCGGAGAAGGTCCGGGGCCCGATCGACACCGGCCCGAAGCTCGTCGGCGCCGCCGCGGTGAGCGGCATCGGCGTCGGCCAGGACGGGCGCGACGCCCAGGGCACCGAGCCGATGGGGCCGACGCCGTACCTGTCCACCGACGAGCCCGACGGCAACCGGACCGTGTACATGGCCCGCCCCAAGAGCAGCGGCCTCTACACGGCCCCGCGCCGCACCACCCCGCCGTACCTGCGGCCGCCCTCGTCCACGGGCGGTGCCGGTCAGGGGGCCGGTCAGGGCCCGGGCGCGCCGCCGCCCGGCGGGCAGCCGTGGCAGGGGCCGCAGGGCGGGCAGCCGGGGTGGCCGTCGCCCGCGCCCGGCCCCGCCGCGCCGCCGGGTGCGCCCGCCGGCCAGGGCGGACCCGCGCCCGACGAGCAGGCCACCATGGTCAACCTGGAGAGCCCGTTCGCCGCCCCGCCCCAGGCCGGGCCCGGGCAGCAGGGCCCGCAGCAGCCCGGGCAGCCGTCCACCGGCCCGTACCCGGCGCAGCCGTACGGCGGGCAGGGGCATCCCGGCCAGCAGGGCTTCGGCCAGCAGGGTTCAGGTCAGCAGGGCTTCGGCCAGCACAGCCCTGGCCAGCAGGCTCCCGGTCAGTACGGCCTCGGCCAGGGCGGCCCCGGGCCGTACCCCGGCGGCGGCACCGGGTCGTACCCGCCCGTGCCGGACCACGAGCCGCCCGGCCTCGGCACCGAGATCTTCGAGCTCTCCGCCCTCGGCGGCAACGAGCTGCAGAAGCGCTCGGCGAAGGTGGAGAGCCGCACCGGCATGTTCGCGCTCGTCGGCATCGCCCTCGCCGGCCTCGCGGTGATCGTCATCATCGTCTGGTCCGCGCTGTCCGGCGGGAGCGACGACGACGACAAGCGCGCCCGGTCCTCGGCGCCGTTCAGCAAGGTCACCGAGTACCCGGAGGACCGCGTCCCCGAGCCGCCGGACTCGGCCGGCGAGACCGGGACCGGGACCGGCGACCTCACCACCACGAGCGACACCGCCGCCAAGGTCGAGACCTCCGACGCCTCCGCCCCGGGCCTGCGCCGGCACGCCGACCCGTCCGGCTTCACCGTCGACGTGCCCGACGGCATGACCGCCTCGAGCTCCGGCCGCACGGTGCGGTTCGCGGACGGCACCCGCACGTTCACCGTGACGCGGCTCGCCCGGCCGCAGCCCGCGGTCCTCGACGCGGTGCTCGACGCCGAGCGCCGGTCGGTCGACGCGGGCGAGTATCCGGACTACCGCATGCTCCAGATCAACCCGGTGACCCCGGCCCCCTACCGCGGCGCCACGGTCGCCGACTGGGAGTTCACCTACACCCGGGACGGCGGGACGGTGCACGTGCTCAGCCGCTGGGTGACGGTCTCCGGCGCCACGTACGTGCTGCGCTGGTCGGCCCCGGAGGACACCTGGCAGCGGGACGCCGGGCAGCGCCGGGCCGTGTTCGGCTCGTTCACGCCCGGCGGCGGGTCGGCCGGCTCCTGACCGCCGCCCGGCGCGCCGGACCGGACGGCACCGGCCCCCAGGGGTGACACTGGGGTATGGCCGACTATCGCATCGAACGTGACTCCATGGGCGAGGTCCGCGTCCCGGCCGCCGCGAAGTGGCGGGCGCAGACGCAGCGGGCCGTGGAGAACTTCCCGGTCTCCGGGCGCGGGCTGGAGCGCGAGCACATCGCCGCGCTCGGGATGATCAAGGCCGCGTGCGCCCGGGTGAACGCCCGGTACGGCCTGCTCGACCCGGAGCTCGCCGAGGCGATCGCGAGCGCGGCCGACGAGGTCGCCGAGGGCCGGTGGGACGCCGAGTTCCCGGTCGACGTGTTCCAGACCGGGTCGGGCACCTCGTCGAACATGAACGCCAACGAGGTGATCGCGACCCTCGCCGAGGAGCGGCTCGGCCGCCCGGTGCACCCGAACGACCACGTGAACGCGGCCCAGTCGTCGAACGACGTGTTCCCCTCCTCGATCCACGTGGCCGCGGCGCTCGGGCTGCACCGCGAGCTGCTGCCCGCCCTCGACCACCTGCGCGCCGCGCTCACCGCCAAGGCCGGGGAGTTCGCCGACGTGGTGAAGGCCGGCCGTACCCACCTCATGGACGCCACCCCGGTCACCCTCGGCCAGGAGTTCGCCGGGTACGCGGCGCAGATCGAGCACGGCGCCGAGCGGCTGCGGGCCACCCTCCCCCGGGTCGCCGAGCTGCCGCTCGGCGGCACCGCGGTGGGCACCGGCGTGAACACTCCGGGCCCGGAGTGGGCCGGTGAGGTGATCGCGCTGCTCGCCGAGCGCACCGGGCTGCCGTTCACCGAGGCGCGCAACCACTTCGAGGCGCAGGGCGCCCGGGACGCGCTGGTGGAGCTGTCCGGCCAGCTCCGGGTGGTCGCGGTCTCCCTGCACAAGATCGCCAACGACCTGCGGTGGATGGGGTCGGGGCCGCGCACCGGGCTCGCCGAGATCAACCTGCCGGACCTGCAGCCCGGCTCCTCGATCATGCCGGGCAAGGTGAACCCGGTGATCCCCGAGGCGGTGTGCATGGTCGCCGCCCAGGTGATCGGCAACGACGCGGCGGTGGCGTTCGGCGGCGCGCAGGGGTCGTTCGAGCTCAACGTGATGATGCCGATGATGGCGCGCAACGTGCTGGAGTCGATCCGGCTGCTGGCGAACGTCTCCCGGCTGCTCGCCGACCGGTGCGTGGCCGGCATCACGGCGAACGTGGAGCGGCTGCGCGGCTACGCCGAGTCGTCCCCGTCGGTGGTCACCCCGCTCGCCCGCCACCTCGGCTACGAGGAGGCCGCGAGCATCGTCAAGCAGGCCCTCGCCGAGGGCCGGGAGCTCCGCGAGATCGTGATCGAGCGCGGCCACGTCGCGGCCGGCCGGCTCACCGAGGCCGAGCTCGACGCGGCGCTCGACGTGCTCGCCATGGCGCGGCCGGACCTGCGGCGCCGGTAGCCGGGGTCCCCGTAGCCGAGGTCACTGCGGGGCGTACCGGTCGCGCAGCGCCCGGCAGAGCCGTACCACGGCGCGGGCGCCGGGCACCCGGGCCGCCACCCTGCGCAGCCGGGCGAACGACGTGCTCGCCGGCCGGTCGGGGAGGATGAGCCGGGTCCGGCCGGTCCACCGCACCTCAAGGCCGAAGCCCAGCTCGACCTCGTGGTCGTCGACCCGCAGGTACGGCCGCCAGACGCCGGGGCCGAGGCAGTCGGGCACCGGCAGGCGGCGCACCGGGAACTTGGCGACGAGCTGCCCGGCGAGGCGGCCCGGCATGCCCGGCTCGACGAGGGCCGGGGCGCTCACCGTGCGGGCGCGGGCGTCGGTGCCGACGAGCACGCACTCCATCGGCGGGCCGCCGCTCGGCGGCACGTACGGCACGGGCAGCGACACGAACACGTGCCCGTCGCGGCGGGCGATGCTCACCCCGGTCGAGACGAGCGCGATCGAGTCGGCGAACGACCGGGGCTCGACGCACACGGCGAGCTCGCCCCGCTCCGACCAGCAGGGCACCACGAGCCGGCGGCCGCCCTCGGCGAGCCCGCCGACGCAGTGCCGCGGGGTGCGCGGCATGCGCGCCCGGGCGCGGGCGTGGTGCGCCCCGGTGCTCATCCGCAGGTGCACCTCCCACAGGCCCGGCGGCAGCGGGCGGCCGAGCGCGGCCTTGCCGACGTCGAGCCGGGCGGTGGCGCGGGCCTGCACCCGCACCTCGTCGCCCTCCCGGATCTGCACGATCTCGCCGGTGACCGGCAGCCGGTAGACCGCGCCGGTCTCGGCGTGCCGGATGTGCGCGCGCAGGCCGACCGACCGCGCGCCGAGCGGCACCTCGGCGAGGCTCGGGGAGAGCACCGGCTCGCCGAGCGCGGGCGGCGGCGTCCACAGCACCCGGCGGCCCATGCGCCGGTACCGGACCGGGGTGCCGTCGGCGTGCACGATCTCACCGGCGAGGTCGAACGCCAGCTCGCCGTCCTCCCAGCGGAGGCCGCGCAGCTCGGCGCGGAGCCGCATGCCCCGCGTGGCCTGGGCGAACGCGACGAGGTCGGCGAGGGGGCGGGTGCGGGTGAGCGCGGCCCGCGCCCGCATCGGCACCGACAGGTACCGGTCGAGCCGGAGCGGGAACCGCTCCCGCACCAGGTCGCGCAGCTCGTCGAAGAGCGCCTCGCGCTCCTCGGGCGGGGTGGCGAGCAGCGTCCGGCCGCCGAGCCGGCGCAGCACGCCGACGCGCAGCCAGTGGGCGTAGAGCCGGTCGCGGCGCTCGCCGGGCTCGGTGAAGTCGTCGATCGTGTCGAGGATCACTCGCAGCCCGTCGGCGTACGCGGCGGGGTCGATCGGCGGCTCCGGGGCGGGGCGGACGTGGCAGCACAGCCGGTCGGCGAGCACGGCGATCACCTTCGCGGCGAGGTAGGCGCGCAGCACGAAGGCGTGCTCGGACAGCTCGCCGGGGAGGTCGGGGAAGGAGAGCCACTGGCTCTCCACGAAGGTGCGGCGGAACAGCTTGTGCGGGGTGAGCAGGCCGAGCAGGTGGTCCTCGAGGACGTCGGCGCGGTCCCGGTTGCGGCCGAACGCGGGCAGCGGGGGCCGGCCGTCGTAGACGAGCCGCCCGATGAGCACGTCGGCGTCGGTCTCCACGGCCATGCGGTGCATGTGCTCCAGCGCGTCGGGCTCCAGCCGGTCGCGCTGGCCGAGCAGGTAGACGTAGTCGCCCCGGGCCACCGACAGCCCCGAGTTGCGGCCGCGCACCGGCGAGCCGTGGCGCTCCAGATGGAGCACGCGCACGTTGGGGTGGGCGGCGGCCACCGAGTCGAGCCGTGTCCGGGTGGGCTCACCCGAGCCGTCGTCGGCGAAGATCACTTCGTACTCATCGGACGGAAGGGTCTGCCCGAGCAGCGACCGTACGCAGGCGTCGAAGGCGTCGTCCCCGTCGCCCGGGTCGGACACCGGCACCACAACGCTGACCTTCACACCCATGCAGCCCAGCGTGCGGCCCGCCTCCGGTGATGTCCGGGCGACTTGCCGAACGGTCGAACACAACTGACCAAGACTCGGCCCGCGCCAGCCCGTGCCGTGACCTGGAGGGGCGGAGGGTAACGCGCGGTTGTGCCGCGCACCAGGTCCGGGCGCGGGAATCTCCCCGCGATCGAGCCGCCCGGGAACCGGCCGTGACGCACCCCGCGGTCACGCCGCGGGCGGCGCGCCACGGACGGCGGGACGGCCGGGTGCGTCAGTACCAGCCCTTGGCCTGGGAGTGCGCCCACGCGTTGCACGGCGAGCCGTACCGGCCGGCGATGTAGTCGAGGCCCCACTTGATCTGGGTGGCCGGGTTGGTCTGCCAGTCCGGGCCCGCGGACGCCATCTTCGAGCCGGGCAGCGCCTGCGGGATGCCGTACGCGCCGCTGTACCGGTTCGCCGCGCGCTCGTTCCAGCCGCTCTCCTTGTCCCAGAGCTTCTCCAGGCAGCCCCACTCGGCGTCCCAGCCGCGGGCGGCGTTCATCTGCTTGCCGAGGGCCTTGTTGCTGCCCGGGTCGGGGTTGGAGCCGGGCGGGAACCGGAACGACGGGAAGCCGCGGCCGCCGGGGGCGGTCTTGGCGATGTAGACCGGGCTGAGCTTCTTGCGGCCCCGGCGCTCGGCCCGCAGCGCCTCGAGCCGGTAGCGCTGCGCGGCCTGGGCCTTGATCGCGTCCTCCTCCGGATCCGGCGCGAAGGGGTCCTTCGCCATCCGCATCATCTCGTCGAGCGTGAGCGGCGTGATGTCCGCCTCGCTGTTGCGGCGGTGCGTGTCGACGACGAACCAGGTACACCAGCCCACGAACGCGAGCGTGCAGACGGTGGCGAGCACGACCTTGGGCTTGATGCGCACGGTCGTCCGCCGGCGCCGGGGCGGGCGCCGCCGACCGCGGGACCGGTGGGAGGCGGGAGCCTCGTCCTGCCGAGGATCCAGCACCTGCTCGCCTATGCTCACGGCTCTTGAGAATGCCGTGACCAGGGGGGCGGTCCGCAACCGAAACCGAGGATTTGCCTGGTGCTCCCGCGGTTGCCCGGGTGCGGTCCTTTACCTATCCACCCGGCTACATGGGCATTCCCCGACCCGGGCATCGCATGTGATTTTCCTCACATATCGGGCCATTCGGTCCGGTCACACCGTACTTAGCGGAAGGCCGAAACGGCGGCACGGCGGGGCGCCCGCCCGGCCCGGACCGGACGGCCGTTCGGGAAACCCGAGAAATCACCCATAATGTGCAGGTGGCAGGCATACTCCTCGTCGAAGACGACCCAGCCGTACGCGCCGGCCTCGAGCTCGCGCTCACCCGGCAGGGCCACACCGTCACCTCGTACGCCACCGGTGAGGAGGCGCTCGACCACATCCGGGAGCGGCGGCCCGAGATCGTCATCCTCGACGTGATGCTGCCCGGCATCGACGGCGTCGAGGTGTGCCGGCGCATCCGCAAGATCGACCAGCTGCCGGTGGTCCTGCTCACCGCGCTCGGCGACGACCTCGACGTCGTCGTCGGCCTGGAGGCGGGCGCCGACGACTACGTGGTCAAGCCGGTCCAGCCGCGGGTGCTCGACGCGCGCATCCGGGCGATCCTGCGGCGGGTGGAGTCCGCCTCCCCCGACCGCCTCACCTTCGGCGACCTCGTCGTCGACCGCGGGGCGCTCAAGGTGAGCCGCGCCGGAAAGGAGATCCACCTCACCCCGACCGAGCTGCGGCTGCTGCTGGAGCTGGTCCGCCACCCCGGGCAGGTGCTCAACCGCCGGTACCTGCTGCGCGCCGTGTGGGACCACGACCACGTCGCCGACTCCCGCCTCGTCGACGCCTGCGTGCAGCGCATCCGGGCCAAGATCGAGCCCGTACCCGCCGAGCCCGTCTACATCCACACGGTGCGCGGCTTCGGCTACCGGTTCAGCCCGCCGTGACGGCGGCCCGACGCGATGGGTCCGTGATGCTCCCGTGCTGAGCCTCCGCTCGCTCCGCCCCACCGGGCTGCGCGGCCGACTGGTGATCACCTTCACCGTGGTCGCGGTGACCGCGTCCGTCCTCGTCGCGGGCATCGCCTACCAGCTCGTCCGCCAGGAGCTGCTGCGCCGGGTCGAGCAGGCCGAGGTCCACGACGTGCGCACGGTGCTGGAGCGCATCACGCTCCCGGTCGGCACCACCGACCTGCTGTGGCCGAGCGGCGCCTCGGTGACCGAGTCCGACCTCAACACGATCGTCGAGTCCCTCGCCGCGCCCGACCGGCAGGTGGTGGTACGGCACGGCACCAAGGAGCGGGCCACCCGGGGCAGCTCGTTCCGCGCCGCCCAGATCCCGGTGGAGATGCGCCGCCAGGCCCTCACCCGGCTGGTGAAGCAGCGGCGGATCATCGACGGCAGGCCGTACCTGGTGATCGGCACCCAGGTGCAGCGGGAGCGGCTGGGCCGGGAACGGCCCACCGATATCTCGGTCTACGTGTTCGTCTCGCTCGAGGACGAGGAGCGCACGCTCGCCAACCTGCGCACCGCGCTGATCCAGGCCGGGGCGATCACGCTCGTGCTCGCGGTCGGGGTCGCCCTCGTCTCGGCGCGCAGCGTGCTGCTGCCGGTGCGGCGGCTCGGCGCGGCCGCCCGCGACCTCGGCGCGGGCAAGCTCGACACCCGGCTGCCGGTGCAGGGCAGGGACGAGCTCGCCCACCTCACCGCGACGTTCAACGAGACCGCGGCCGCGCTCGAGCAGACCGTGTCGGAGCTGCGCGCGCTGGAGGCGATGTCCCGGCGGTTCGTCGCCGACGTGTCGCACGAGCTGCGCACCCCGCTGGCCGCGATGACCGCGGTCACCGACGTGCTCGAGGAGGAGGCCGAGCGGCTGCCCGAGGACATGGGCCAGGCGGTGCGCCTGGTGGTGCAGGAGATCGGCCGGCTGCGGGCGCTCGTCGACGACCTCATCGAGGCGAGCCGGTTCGACTCGGGCACCGCGGTGCTCAGCCGGGACACCGTGGACGTGGGCGACGCGATCGCCGAGTGCCTCAAGGTGCGCGGCTGGCACGAGGGCATCACCGTCGACGTGCCGCTCGGGCTCACCTTCTCGCTCGACCCCCGCCGGTTCGACGTGATCATGGCGAACCTCGTCGGCAACGCGCTGCGGCACGGCGCGCCGCCGGTGGTCGTCACGGTACGGCGCCGCCCCGACGGCCTGTGGGTGACCGTGCGCGACCACGGCGACGGCATCCCGGAGGAGGCGCTGCCGCACGTGTTCGACCGGTTCTACAAGGCCGAGGCGGGGCGCACCCGCGAGGGCAGCGGCCTCGGGCTCGCCATCGCGAAGGCGAACGCCGAGCTGCACGGCGGTACCCTCGGCGTGGAGAACGCCGACCCCGGCGCCCTGTTCACCCTCTGGATCCCGGCCCCGTGAGGTGAGCGCCATGAGCGGTGTGACACGCCTCCCGGCCGCCGTCGCGGCCCTGCTCGGCCTCCTCCTCACCCTCGCGGGGTGCGGCATCGAGCCCACCGACGTGATCGACGAGGGCCCGGCCCCGGTGATCCGGGCCAAGTCCACGATCACCACCGTCTACCTGCTGCGCGACGGCCGGCTGTGGCCGAAGCAGATAGTGGTCGCCTCCTCCTCGGTGGAGGACGCGCTGAAGGCGCTGTTCCAGGCCGGCGAGCGCGCCCACGACGGGGTGACCACCGCGCTCACCGGGCTGCGCCTGGAGCAGACCTACGTCACCCGGTACGGCGGGCGGGGCGGCATCCGCACCGACCCGGAGAACCCGCTCGGCCTGCGCCTGCACGTGATCGTCAACGGCTCGGCGAAGCTCACCGAGGCGGCGAAGGCCCAGATCACCTGCACGGCGATGCTCCGCCAGGAGATCTGGGCCGTGAAGCTCACGCACACCACCCCGGAGGGGCCGATCGCGGCGGGCGAGCACACCTGCCGGGAGTTCTGGAAGCTCGCCGCCAAGGACGTGCAGCTGCCGCCGTGATCACGCCCGTCCGGGGCGGGTGACCGCCGCGCTCAGGGGGTGATGTCCTCCAGCATCTCGGTGACGAGGGCCGCGATCGGCGAGCGCTCCGACCGAGTGAGCGTGATGTGCGCGAACAGCGGGTGGCCCTTGAGCTTCTCCACCACGGCGACCACGCCGTCGTGCCGCCCGACCCGCAGGTTGTCCCGCTGCGCGATGTCGTGGGTGAGCACCACCCGCGAGTTCGCGCCGATCCGGGACAGCACGGTGAGCAGCACGCCGCGCTCGAGCGACTGGGCCTCGTCGACGATGACGAACGCGTCGTGCAGCGAGCGGCCGCGGATGTGGGTGAGCGGCAGCACCTCGAGCATGCCCCGGTCGAGGACCTCCTCGATCACCTCGGGCGAGGTGACCGCGCCGAGGGTGTCGTAGACCGCCTGCGCCCACGGCCCCATCTTGTCGTTCTCGGTGCCGGGCAGGTAGCCGAGCTCCTGCCCGCCGACCGCGTACAGCGGGCGGAAGACGATGATCTTCCGGTGCCAGCGGCGCTCCAGCACGGCCTCGAGGCCGGCGCAGAGCGCGAGCGCGGACTTGCCGGTGCCGGCCCGGCCGCCCATCGAGACGATGCCGATGTCGGGGTCCATGAGCAGGTCGAGGGCGATGCGCTGCTCTGCGGAGCGGCCGCGCAGGCCGAACACCTCGCGGTCGCCGCGCACCAGCCGTACCGACTTGTCCGGCATGACCCGGCCGAGCGCCGAGCCCTTCGCGGACAGCAGCCGCAGGCCGGTGTGGCAGGGCAGCTCGCGCGCCTCCTCGATCTCGGCGGTGCCGTGCTCGAAGAGGTGCTCGATGTCCTCGGTGGCGACCTGGAGCTCGGCCATGCCGGTCCACCCGGACTCGATCACCTGCCCGGCGCGGTACTCCTCGGCGGTCAGGCCGATCGATGCGGCCTTGACCCGCATCGGCAGGTCCTTGGAGACGAGCACCACGTCGTTGCCCTCCGCGGCGAGGGCCTTGGCGACGGTGAGAATGCGGGTGTCGTTGTCGCCGAGCCGGAAACCGGCCGGCAGGATCGAGGGGTCGCTGTGGTTGAGCTCGACCCGGATCGTCCCCTCGCCGATGGGCATCGGCTCGTCCAGCCGCCCGTGCCGAGCCCGCAGATCGTCGAGGAACCGCAGTGCCTTCCGCGCGAAGTAGCCGAGCTCGGGATGGTGGCGCTTCGCCTCCAGCTCGGTGATCACGACGATCGGCAGGACCACCTCATGCTCGGCGAACCGTGTCATCGCGGCGGGGTCCGCCAGCAGGACCGAGGTGTCGACGACGTAGGTGCGCCGATCGGTGCGGGGACCCGTCGCGGAGCCGTTCGCGCGCAGGTGGGTCGGGTCGGTGTGGATCGAGGTCATCGAGGACACTGCCACGCGTTCTCCCCCGGGCGCCCGTAGCGGGCGCCCTGCCAGATGAGGTGCTTATCGGACCGGACCCGTCGCGCACCTGCACCAGGAGGCGGCGCCGGGGTCCGGCCCTCCTCGCTGGGACGTGTGGCAAGGACGGGCCCTCTCCCGAGGTAGGCGATGTAACCTGCCTACGCCCTACGGTACGTGCTGGAGCAAAAGTTGCCCAGTGTCCGGTTGTGGCCGTAACGGGGTGTTTACCGCCTGATTCAGCTGCCGTACCGCCGGTTCCGCGCGGCGTAAGAGCGAAGCGCCCGGAGGAAGTCCACCTTGCGGAAGTCGGGCCAGTACGCCTCGCAGAAGTAGAACTCCGAGTGGGCGCTCTGCCAGAGCAGGAAGCCGGAGAGGCGCTGCTCGCCGCTGGTGCGGATGACCAGGTCGGGGTCGGGCTGGCCGCGGGTGTAGAGATGCTCTGCGATGTGCTCCACATCGAGGACCTCGGCGAGCTCCTCGATGGTCGCCCCCTTGCTGGCGTGCTCCTGGAGGAGGGAGCGCACCGCATCAGCGATCTCACGCCTTCCTCCATACCCAACCGCAACGTTCACAATCAGGCCCGGACGATCCGCTGTGGCCTCTTTTGCCTCCTTCAGCACGCGAGCGGTGTGGTCGGGCAGCAGGTCGAGCGCGCCCATGGGGTTGACGTGCCAGCCGCCGGCGACGAGGCGGCGCACGGTGTCCTCGATGATCTCGAAGAGCGGCTCGAGCTCCTCCTTCGGCCGGTTGAAGTTGTCGCTCGACAGCAGCCAGACGGTGACGATCTCGACCCCGGCCTCGCGGCACCACACGAGCAGGTCGGAGATCTTGTCGGCGCCCTTGCGGTGCCCCCGGCTGACGTCCTGCAGACCCATCGCCCGGGCCCAGCGGCGGTTGCCGTCGACGATGACGCCGACGTGCTTGGGGATCGGGCCGTTCGCGAGTTTCGCCTCCAGCCGGCGCTCGTACAGGCGGTAGACGACGTCACGCAGGCCCATGGGCGATCCCTTCCTCCCCGGTCCTTGTCCGACGAGCCATTATCGCCGCCTCGGGCACCTGAGACGGCCGAAGCGGAGTGTTCTCTGGTAGCGGCGCGCCCGGCACCGACGATGAGACTTTACGGCGCGCACCTGCGTGCCTCGGCCGCCCGCCCCACCGGGCGCGGGCTCCGCACACGCATTCACGATCATGACCCTAAGACCGGCGGGCCGCGCGTGTGGCCGGTTTCGGACACCTGGCGGCGAAAAAGGACCGCAAAAAACGCCGCGAGGGCGTGGGGCGGGGCGAAGGACCGTCGTGCGGCCCCCTCCGCGGGGTTTGTGGCAGGCTCCCAGAGGATGGTGCACGGTTGCGCGGAGAGGGGCCGCACGACGTCCGCGTGTGCCCGGCGCCGTTGACGGGCACGACCCGGGCCGTCAGCCCAGGCGCTCGACAAGCCGGTGGTACTCGTCCCAGAGCTCCTTCGGCATGCGGTCACCGAAGGTCTTGAAGTGCTCGGGGATGAGCGACGCCTCCTCGCGCCACACCTCGCGGTCGACCGACAGCAGCAGCTCGAGGTCATCGTCGGAGATGTCGAGGCCGCCGAGGTCGAGCGCCTCCTTGGTGGGCAGCATGCCGATCGGCGTCTCGACCGCGTCGGCCTCGCCGTTGAGCCGCTGCACGATCCACTTCAGCACCCGGCTGTTCTCGCCGTAGCCGGGCCAGACGTACCGCCCGCTCGCGTCCTTGCGGAACCAGTTGACGTAGTAGATCCGGGGCAGCTTGTCCGGATCGGTCATCTTCCCGATCTTCAGCCAGTGGGCGAAGTAGTCGCCCATGTTGTAGCCGCAGAACGGGAGCATCGCGAACGGGTCGCGGCGCAGCTCGCCGACCTTGCCCTCGGCCGCCGCGGTCTTCTCCGAGGCGACGTTCGCGCCGAGGAACACGCCGTGCTGCCAGTTGAACGACTCGGTGACCAGCGGTACGGCGGTGGCGCGGCGCCCGCCGAACAGGATCGCCGAGATCGGCACGCCCTTGGGGTCCTGCCACTCGGGGGCGATCGTCGGGCACTGGCCGGCCGGGGTGGTGAACCGGGCGTTGGGGTGCGCGGCCGGCTCGGGCGAGTCCGGGGTCCACTCGCGGCCCCGCCAGTCGATGAGCCGCGCCGGGGGCTCGTCGGTGAGGCCCTCCCACCAGACGTCGCCGTCCTCGGTGAGCGCCACGTTGGTGAAGATGCTGTTGCCCCACAGCGTCTTGATCGCGTTGGCGTTGGTCGACTCGCCGGTGCCGGGGGCCACGCCGAAGAAGCCCGCCTCGGGGTTGATCGCGTACAGCCGGCCGTCCTCGCCGAAGCGCATCCAGGCGATGTCGTCGCCGATCGTCTCCACCTTCCAGCCGGGGATCGTCGGCTGGAGCATCGCCAGGTTCGTCTTGCCGCAGGCGGACGGGAACGCGGCGGCGATGTAGCGCGGCTCGCCGTCCGGCGGGGTGAGCTTGAGGATCAGCATGTGCTCGGCGAGCCAGCCCTCGTCGCGGGCGATCACGCTCGCGATGCGCAGCGCGAAGCACTTCTTGCCGAGCAGGGCGTTGCCGCCGTACCCCGAGCCGTACGACCAGATCTCCCGGGTCTCCGGGAAGTGGCTGATGTACTTGGTCGTGTTGCACGGCCAGGGCACGTCCTGCTGCCCGGGCTCGAGCGGGGCGCCGACCGAGTGCACGCACTTGACGTAGTCGCGGCCCTCCTCGATGAGCCGCAGCGCCTCCTCGCCCATCCGGGTCATGATCCGCATCGAGACCGCGACGTACGCCGAGTCGGTGATCTCCACGCCGAGCCGGGAGATGTCGCTGCCGAGCGGGCCCATGCAGAACGGGACGACGTACATGGTCCGGCCGCGCATGCAGCCGCGGAACAGCTGCCGGAAGGTGCGGCGCATCTCGTCCGGGTGGATCCAGTTGTTGGTCGGACCGGCGTCCTCCGGGTCCTCCGAGCAGATGAAGGTGCGGTCCTCCACCCTGGCCACGTCCGACGGATCGGAGGCCGCGTAAAAGCTGTTGGGCCGCGCCTTCAGGCGCGTGAAGGTCCCCTTCTCGCAGAGCAGGTTCGTCAGTCGCGTCCACTCGGCCTCGGACCCGTCGCACCACTCGATCCGGTCCGGTTGGGTGAGCTCGGCGATCTCCTCGACCCACGCGGCCAGGTCGGCGCGGGTCGTCCTGCTGGTTCCCTGTACGGTCACGGACACGACGGCGGCTCCTTTGGCGTTCTCCGGTTAAAAACCATCTTCAGCGAAGAATCCGCGTCGAATCCAATTGGTTTGGACCAGTGCGGAAAGCAGCCTTTCCCGGCGGCCGGACGCCGCCTTGAAAGGTGTTTCATTCACGTTCCAAACCGGTGAAATTCGCGCGGCATGGTTGCCGTCATGCCCCTGCCCACCTGCGGCGCGGCCACACCTGGGGACGCGCCACCGGGGACCGGAGCCGTCGGACACACCGATTGAGCCTACCCACCGGAGTGATTGTTAAAAAATCCCCCCGTGAGTTTCGTCACGTGTCCGCGCCCCGGGTTTCCGGCAGCGATTGGTATAGGCCACAGGAATTGGTCTAGTCCCTTTCCGCGATTGGTTTAGTCCACCAGATCGGGTCCCGCGGCGCGCACCGATTCCACGTGTCGCAGGGCATCCCGCAGGTCGGAGAGCCAGGTGTCGGCCCGCCGGGCGACGAGCCGCACGCACCAGGCGAGCGCGTCGCTGCGGCTGCGGGCCACTCCCGCGGCGACGAGAGTGTCGAGCACCCTCCGCTCGGGCTGCCGCAGCCGGGTCATCACCGGGACCGACAGCGTGGTGAACATCACACAGCGGTCGCCGACCCGGACACCCCACGACACCTTGCGGCGGAACCGGTGCTCGGCCTCCCGGGCGATCTCGATGCGGCGGTCGCGGGTCTCCTCGCGGAACCGCCGGGCCAGCCCGTCGAGCAGCGCCTCCCGCTCGGCCGCCGAGACGTCCTCGCCGGGCTCCGGCTCGGGCAGCGTGCCGACGACGGTGATCTCCTCGCGGTCGACCACGATCTCGTGCCGCCCGCCGAACCACTCCTGCGGCAGGCGGCCGGTGAACCAGGCGTTGATGATCGATTCCTCGTTGTCCATGTAATAAGGATTACACCGTTGCGCTTCCACCGGCAGTCCCGGCCGCGCCGCGCGGGGCCCTCGTCTCCCACCCCGCCGTCCCCTCACGCCGGCTTCGGGCGCCCCGGGCCGCGCCGTACCGGCGGCACGTACGGTGGTGTGGCCCGGCGCCACCGCCGTCACCGGCGCACCGGAGCCGACCGCGCCTGTCAAATGGCAGCGTGTTCCTTTTGTCTTGTACTTCCGTTTTCTCGGTTATGCTGGGCACCCGTGACCACGCGGCCGTATCCCTCGGCCTCTTCCCCGCGTGCGACCTGCGCGAGCTGGACGGGAGAATGGCGGGCATGACCACACCCGTGTCGGCCGAGCGCCGTGACGGGCTTCGCGAGCGCAAGAAGGCCAAGACACGACGGACGATCCAGGAACAGGCGCTGCGGCTCTTCGCCGAGCGGGGCTACGACGAGACCACCGTGGAGCAGATCGCCGAGGCGGCGGAGGTCTCGCCGAGCACGTTCTTCCGCTACTTCCCGACCAAGGAGGCCCTGGTCCTGCGGGACGACTACGCCGCCGTGCTGCACGCGGCGCTCGCCGCCCAGCCCGCCGACGCGCCGCTCGGCACGGTGCTGCGGGAGACCTTCCGCACCGCGTTCGCGCGGCTCTCCCTGGAGGAGCAGAGCGACCTGCGGCTGCGCATCCGGCTGCAGATGACGATCCCGTCGCTGCGCGCCCGCAGCCTCGACGCGCTGCTGCGCACGGTGGACGGCCTGGCGGCCGAGCTCGCCCTGCGGTTCGGGCGGGGCCCCGGGGACCTGGAGATCCGCAGCCTGTGCGGCGCGGTCGCCGGCGCCCTCGTGCCGGTCCTCGTCGCCTGGGTGGAGCAGGACGGCCGGCGCCCGCTGGGCGAGATGGTCGACGAGGCGCTGGGGCACCTCAAGGGCGTCCTCGGCTGAGCCCCGCGCCCGGTCAGCGCACCCGCGCGGCGACCCGCGGGTCGACCCGGACCACCCCGGCGAACCCGGCCATCGGGATCGGCGCGATCTTCACCACGTCGCCGGTGCGCGGCGCGTGGATCATCTTGCCGTCGCCCCAGTAGATCGCCACGTGCGAGAGGTAGCCGGGGTTCGTCGGGTCCCGCCGCCAGAACAGCAGGTCGCCGGGCCTGGCCTGGGAGAGCGGGATGCGGGGCCCGGTCGCCCACTGGCCGGTGGTGACCCGCGGCATGCGCACCCCCGCCTGGGCGTAGGCCCACTGCACCAGGCCCGAGCAGTCGAACGCGTCCGGCCCGGCCGCGCCCCACACGTACGGCCGGCCGATCCGGCTCGCCGCCGCGGTGAGCACCCGCTGCAGCTGCTCGTCGGTGAGGAACGAGCCCGGGTACGAGCCGACGTCCTGCTCGGGCCGCTCCCGGCTTTCGCCGGAGGCGTCGCCGCCGGTGGCACCGCCCCGGTCGCCGGCGCCGCCCTCGTCGCGGCGCGGCTCGACGTACTCGGGGTCGATCACGGCGACCTGGGCGCCCTTCGGCAGCACCTGGAGCAGGCGGCGGCGCAGCCGGGCCAGGTCGGCGCCGGGGGCGCTCACCACCAGCGCGTTCCCCTCGGGCATGCCGAGCAGCCGGGCGGTGTCGCGGGAGACGACCGCGTCGATCGGGCCGATGCCGACCGTCGCCCAGGCGCCCACGCGCAGCCGCCGCCCGCCGCCGCCGTCCACGACCGAGCCGAGCGCGACCCCGCCGTCCCGGCCGAGCACGAACGACACGGCCACGTCCCCGGCCGCGATGTTCTGCCAGAGCGCGTCCGAGCGGGCGGTGATCTCCGGGGTGTAGGCCCGGAAGGTGGACGGGTTCACGCCGAGCGTGTGCACCCGCTTGCCGTCGAGCGTCACCTCGGCGGCGTCGGCCACCTCGACCGCCGCCACCCCCGTGAGCAGGCGGGCCTGCGCCACGGCCGAGGCCGGTAGCGGGCGGTCCGCCACCGCGAACAGGTGCGGCCGGCGCAGCCGGTCCAGCGGCGCCACCCGGGGCCGGCCGGACCCGCCCGCCGTACCGCCCGGGTCGGCACTCGCGCCGTCCGGGTCACGGGTGGCGGCGACGTAGCGGTGCGGGTCGCCGGGCTCGCGCGCGGCGACCGCGGTGCGGGCCCGGGGCGGCGCGCCCGCGTCGGCCTCCTCCAGCGCGCCGAGCGCCACCAGGTCGGCGGTGAGCACGCCGGTGAGCAGCACGGCGACGACCGGGGCGAGCCGGCGCGAGGCCGCCAGGCGGCGCAGGGCCTCCCGCACCGGGCCGCGCCGCCGGGGCGGCGGGCCGTACGGGTGCGGTCCGGGGCCGGGCGGCGCGGGGAGCGCGCCGGGGACGAGCTGGACGTAGCGCGGGACGAACGCCGCGGGCGGTTGCGCGGCCCCCGGCCGGGGCCAGGCGCCGGGCGCGGCCGGCTGGTCGTGGGCGGCGGATTCGGGGTGGCGCGCTCGCGGCTCGAGCACGTGGTCCCCCTTCCTCACCCGCTCTCCACGGTGATCCGTGCAGCAGCCTGCCGTAGATCACCGGCGATCGTCCATACCGTTCGCCGAATCGCGACCGGACACGAAACGATCCGCCGAAGCGGCTCTCCGGCGGATCGTCTCGTGGAGCGATATGGACAACTCTGACGGTCGGCCTACGCTTTCGGCGCCCGTCGATCAGGGCGTGCCGGCGGGGTGCGCGGCCGGTCGGGGCCCGTCTGAGCTCACTTACCGACGTACGGCACGGCGAGCAGGATCTCCACGGTGTTCTCCCGGCCGTTCGGGAGCTTGAAGGTGGCCTTCTCGCCGATCTTCTTCCCGTTGATCGCGGCCCCGAGCGGAGACTTCGGGGAGTACACGTCGATCGGGGCGCCGGTCTCCTCGCGGGAGGCCAGCAGGAACGTGAGCTCCTCGCCGTCTTCGAACCGGACCGTCACGGTCATGCCGGGGCCGACCACGCCCTCCTTGCGGGGCGCCTCACCGACCTTGGCGTTCTCGAGGATCTGACGCAGCTGGAGGATGCGGGCCTCCATCTTGCCCTGCTCCTCCTTGGCGGCGTGGTAGCCGCCGTTCTCCCGCAGGTCGCCCTCCTCGCGGGCGGCCTCGATCTTCTTGGCGATGTCGGTGCGCCCCGGGCCCGTTAGATACTCCAGCTCCGCCTTAAGGCGGTCGTACGCCTCCTGGGTAAGCCAGGTGACGTTGTCAGTGTGGGAGTCGGCCACGGGTTCTCCTTGCTGCCACTCAGGGTTGCGGTCGTGCGATTGCCGAGAGGTTAGCCTCTCGGCGAGTTTTTCAAAAGACTCATTGTACGAGATAGCAGTGCTGGACCTGGGCGTTCCACGCCTGGGCGGCGGTCAGCACGCGCTCGGTGAGGGTGACCTCGCTCCGGCCCGCGGGGACCTCCACCTCCCGGTTGCCGACCTCGACGCCGTCGGTGTCCACCGCGCGCAGCCGGCACACGGCGGCCCGGTCGGCCGGCTTGTACACCTGGAAGGTGATCACCACGGCCGCGGGGTCGCCGCGATCGAAGCTGATCACCTGCCCGCGCACGTCCGGGGCGCCGCGGCCGAGCATGAGCACGACGCCCCACCCGACGGTGATCACGACCACGATCGCGCCTATGACCAGGAATGCCAGGAAACGCCCAATCCCGCCCTTCCGGCGGGGGCGCTCCGGCAAATCCTCTGGTCTGCCGAGGACCGGGGCCGTGTTCGGCCGCGCCTCCGGATCCTCCGTGGCCATGGCGGAATCTCCCTGCGGTCTGTCGGTGTTGTCAGAGACAATTGTCTGGCGTGTGGGAGCGACCCACCCCACCTTCATGCAAACCTAGCCGCTCTGGGCGATGCTCAGGACAGGAGACACCGAGCGTGAGTGCACCGCTGAGGCTGATGGCCGTTCACGCGCACCCCGACGACGAGTCGAGCAAGGGCGCCGCGACCATGGCGCGCTACGTGGCCGAAGGGGTCGACGTTCTGGTGTGTACGTGTACCGGTGGGGAACGCGGCTCCATCCTCAACCCCAAGATGGACCGGCCCGAGATCGCGGCGAACATCGCCGAGGTGCGTCGCCAGGAGATGGAGCGGGCACGTGAGATCCTCGGGGTCAAGCAGATGTTCCTCGGGTTCGTCGACTCCGGCCTGCCCGAGGACGAGTCCGAGCCCCTGCCCGAGGGCTGCTTCGCGCTGCAGCCGCTCGAGGTCGCCGCGGCGCCCCTGGTGGCCGCGGTCCGCGAGTTCCGGCCGCACGTGATCCTGACCTACGACGACGACGGCGGGTACCCGCACCCGGACCACATCATGGTCAACCGGATCTCGGTGGAGGCGTTCGAGGCCGCCGGGGATCCGGACCGCTACCCGGGGCTGGGTGAGCCGTGGCAGCCGCTGAAGCTCTACTACCACATGGGCTTCAGCAAGGAGCGGTTCGAGGCCCTGCACAAGGCGATGACGGAGCGCGGCCTCGGCTCGCCGTACGGGGACTGGATCGCGCGCTGGGAGGACCGGCCGCGCAAGTGGGAGATCACCACCCGGGTGCACTGCGCCGAGTACTTCGAGGTGCGGGACCGGGCGCTGCTCGCCCACGCCACCCAGGTCGACCCGGACGGGTTCTGGTTCGTCTGCCCGCGGGAGCTGCAGCAGGAGGTCTGGCCGACCGAGGACTACCACCTCGCCCGGTCCCTCGTCGACACCGAGATCCCGGAGGACGACCTGTTCGCGGGCATCCGCGCCGAGGAGGTCGCGCCGGCCTGCTCCTGAACCCCCGGGTTCGGCAGGCCGGGGTCACGGCGGGGTTCCGGCGACGGCGCCCCGGCCGTGACCGCGTGACGCGTGTGACACCGTGTGACACCGTGTGACACCCGGGTGACGGCGACGGCGGCCACCGGGGGCGGCACCACGGGCCGCGGGTGGCAGACTGGAGGCGTGAACACCACCAGCTTCGACACCACCCAGGTCAGCCCGGGGCTGCTCGGCTTCCTGGTGGTCGCCGCGATCGGCTTCGCCCTGTACCTGCTGATCAAGTCGATGAACAAGCAGATCTCGAAGATCCAGGTACCGCACGAGGCCGATCTCGAGCGTGAGGAGAAGGCCGCCAAGCAGGGCGCGGCCGAGAAGACGGGCGGCAAGCCGGGCGGCCCGGACGCGAAGAAGTAACCGGGATCATGTCCGAGACCATCGAGGTCGCCGACAACGTGGCGGCGGCCCGCTTCGAGGTGCGGCTCGACGGCACGGTCGTCGGCTTCGCCGACTACGTCCTCAAGGGCGGCACCATCATCCTCAGCCACACCGAGGTCCAGCCCGAGTTCGAGGGCCGCGGCCTCGGCAGCCGACTCGCCCGCGCCGCCCTCGACGCCGCCCGCGACGCCGGCCTCAAGGTCATCCCCCGCTGCCCGTTCATCGCCCGCTACATCGACCGCCACCCCGAGTACGCCGACCTCGTCGCCCGCTCCTCCCCCGGCACCCCGCCATCGAACGAGGACTGACCGTCCGGCGGTCACCCCGGCTCCATGCCCGGGCGGCACGACGCCCCTCGGCCGCGCACGGATCCGACTCGAGCTCAAGGACCGGGTCTCGGCAGCGACCCTGCTCGTGCCGTCGCAGCACAGCGCGCGCGGCGTTCCACGCGGCCCGTGCATGGCGCGCTGGATCGATCACCACCCCGAGTACGCCGATCTCGTCGCTGTCCGCGCCCGATGCACCACCGCCGTCGGCGACGGTCGGCGGGCTGTCGCACCGAAGGCCATCGCGAGGACGGTGCAGCCCTGCACTCGACACCGAGGACCGCGCCGTTCCGAGGCCGTCCACTTACCGTGCCGGTGAACAGCGGAGATGACCCGCCTCCGGGCGGCCGGCGCTGCGAGTTCCGCGCGCCGACGGCGTGCCTCGCCGGTGGCGCGGGCCTAGGCATCGGCCCCGGGCTCCTCGGGTGGCGCCGATCCGGGGTGGTCGGCGGCCGGCCGGGCGGGGTCGGTGTCGAGTGGGAGGCGGATCTCGAAGGTGGCGCCCGGGGTGCCGGGGCGGAGGGTGGCGGTGCCGCCGTGAGCCTGGGCGATGGCGGCGACGATGGCGAGGCCGAGGCCGGTGCCGCCGCCGGTGCGGGAGCGGGCGGGGCCGGCGCGGTGGAAGCGTTCGAAGACGTGGGGGGCGTGGCCGGCGGGGATGCCGGGGCCCTCGTCGCTCACCTCGAGCACGGCGGTGCCGGGCTCGGCGCGCAGGGTGACGGTCGCCGCCGTGCCGGGCGGGGTGTGGTCGCGGACGTTGGCGAGGAGGTTGTCGAGGAGCTGGCGGAGGCGTACCGCATCGCCGCGCACCGGGAGCGGGGCGGTGGCGCGCAGCGTCAGGGGGCGGTCGGGGTCGACGGCGCGGGCGGCGGCGACCGCGTCGGCGGCGAGGTCGGTGAGGTCCAGCGGCGCGCTGTCCAAGGGGCGGCCCTGGTCGAGGCGGGCGAGGAGGAGCAGCTCGTCGACGAGCACGCCCATGCGCCGGGCCTCGGACTCGATGCGCTGCATGGTCTTGGCGAGGTCGCCGGGGCGTTCGGCCGCGCCGCGGCGGAACAGCTCGGCATAGCCGCGCACGGTGGCCACGGGGGTGCGCAGCTCGTGGGAGGCGTCGGCGATGAAGCGGCGCAGCCGCTGCTCGGAGGCCTCGCGTTCGCGGAAGGCTCGCTCGATCTGGCCGAGCATCGCGTTGAGCGCCAGCCCGAGCCGCCCGGCCTCGCTGTGCGGGTCGGCGGGCTCGACCCGGCGGGTGAGGTCGCCGTCGCCGATCGCCTTGGCGGTGGCGGCGATCCGGTCGAGCGGCAGCAGGGCGCGGCGGATCGCCCGGTACCCGATGACGGCGAGGGTGAGCAGCGCGGCGACCGTGATGGCGAAGTGCACGCCGGTGAGCCTGCCGTTGAACGCGTCGTACGCCTCGGTGCGGGTGCCGACGACGAGCACCCGGCCGTCGGGCAGCCACGAGCCGCGCAGCCACCAGCCGGAGCCGCCGGGGAACGGCCCGCCGTCGCCGCCCGGCCCCTCGCGGGCGAACCGCGTGCCGTCCGGGTTGCCCGCGGTGCGCGGCCCGGGCCACCAGGGGCGTGCGGTCACCCGGCCGTCGACGGCAGGTTGGCCGTCGAGCGCGACCGTCTGCACCGGCCGGCCGTCCGCGGTGCGCACCTGGAGGAAGGAGGGCGCGCCGGCGCGGCCGAGCGCGCGCAGCAGCGCCTCGCCGTCGCCGCCGAGCTCGAGGGTGCGGCCGCCCGCGAGCAGCGGCGTCACGTCGGCGGCGAACGCGGCCAGCCGTTCCCGCGCCCGCTCGGTCCCCGCGTCGCGGACCACCGCCCAGGTGGCGAAGGGCACCGCGAACAGCCCGGCGACGAGCAACGCCAGCACGGTCACCGTCAGCCGGGCCCGCAGCGACCACGGACGCCCGCGCCCGCCGCGGCCCGGCCCGGCGCCGGCTCCGCCGCCCGCCGGCACCGGCGGCTCCGTGGCAGGTCGTGGCCGGGTCATCGCTCGGTGACGGCCTGGGTGCGGGGCAGGCGGAGCACGTACCCGACGCGGGGCACGGTGTGGATGAGCGGCGGCCCGCCGACGTCGATCTTGCGGCGCAGGTAGCTGACGTAGGTCTGCACGACGCCGTCGTTGCCGTCGAAGTCGTAGGCCCAGACGTGGTCGAGGATCTGGCGCTTGGTGAGCACGCGGCCCGCGTTGACCAGCAGGTAGCGCAGCAGCCGGAACTCGGTCGGGGTGAGCTCGACGAGCCGGCCGCCGCGCCGTACCTCGTAGGCGGCCTCGTCGATCTCCAGGTCGGCGTAGCGGAGCCGCTCGGCCGGGCGGGTACGGCGGAGCACGACCCGCACCCGGGCGATCAGCTCCTCGAGGCTGAACGGCTTGGTCACGTAGTCGTCGCCGCCCGAGGTGAGGCCGGTGATCTTGTCCTCGGTGGCGTCCTTGGCGGTGAGGAAGATGACCGGGACCTCCTCGCCGCGGGCCCGCATGCGGCGGCACGCCTCGATGCCGGAGATGTCGGGCAGCATGACGTCGAGGATCACCAGGTCGGGCCGGAGGTCCGTCACCCGGGCGAGCGCGTCGGCGCCCGTGCCGGCGACGGCCGCCTCGAAGCCCTCGTAGCGGAGGGCCATCGCCACGAGGTCGGCGAGATTGGGCTCGTCGTCCACGACGAGGATGAGTGCGGTCACACCCCCAGTCTCGCCCCGCGTTCTTAGAGAGTCCTGTGGCCGCGGGCACGTTGTGGATAACCCGCCCGGACCGTCCACAGGCCGGCCGTACCCGGCCCACGGCCCGGAAACGTTCACCCCACCGCGCGCGAGCCCCGGGGGCCGCCCGCGGCGCGGCCGAATCGTGGCCGCCCTCACCGCGCGCCCGCAGAACCGGCACACGGCCGCTGAAGATCACGCCGGTGCACTGGGCCGCATGACGCGTTTCGCCACCTTCGTCCTCCGGCACAAGCTGCTCGTCGTGCTCGCCTGGCTCGCCGTGGCGGTCGCGGGCGGCTTCGCCGCCGCACGCATCGAGGACCGGCTCACACCGGACTTCGCCCAGCCCGGGCTCGCCGGGTTCGAGGCCAACCGGACCCTGGAGCGCCGGTACGGCACGGGCGGCGACGACCCGCCGCTCGTCGCGGTGATCGGCCTGCCGCCCGGGAGGACCGTCGACGACCCCGGGATGCGCGCGGTGATCGCGCGGCCGTTCGCCGCCGTGGCCGAACGGCTGCACGCCCGCACCCTGAGCTACGCCGACACCGGCGACCGGGCGTTCGTGTCCGCCGACGGGCGCACCACGTTCGGCATCGTCTACACCGCGCCGGCCGCCGGCTTCGGCGGCGACGACCTCACCGGGCCGGTCGCCCAGATCATGCGCCCGGCGCTGCCGCCCGGCGCGACCGTGCAGGTCACCGGCCTGGAGGCGCTGTCGGAGTCCGAGGCCGCGGGCGAGGGCGTGAGCGTGTTCGTCGAGGTGGTGATCGGCGGCGTCGGCGCGCTCGCGGTGCTGCTCGTGGTGTTCGGCTCGGTGCTCGCGATCGTCCCGCTGGTGATCGCGATCATCTCGGTCCTGGTGAGCTTCCTCGCCCTGTACGGCCTGACCGGCGTCACCGACGTGCACATGATCGTGCAGTACGTCGTCGCCCTGCTCGCCCTCGGCGTGGCGATCGACTACTCGCTGCTGCTCGTCACCCGCTGGCGGGAGGAACGCGCCCGCGGCCACGAGGGCGACGCCGCGGTGATCCGGGCGATGGCCACCGCCGGGCGCTCGGTCGTGGTGAGCGGCGGCGCGGTCGCCCTCGGCCTGATCGCGATGATGGTGCTGCCCGTGCCGTACCTGCGCAGCGTGGGGTACGGCGGCGCGCTGATCCCGCTGGTGAGCGTGCTCGCCGTGCTCACGTTGCCGCCGGTGGTGCTCGCCACGGCGGGCGCCCGCATGGACTGGCCGCGCCGCGCCGCGGCGAGCGCGCTGCCGGGCGCGGCGGCCGGGCGGCGGTGGCAGGCGTGGGGCCGGCTGGTGATCCGGTTCCGCCGCAGCGTGCTCGTGGGCACGACCGTGCTGCTCGCGGCGCTGAGCTGCGCCGCGTTCGGGCTGCGGCTGGGCGAGCCGCAGAGCTCGTCGCTGCCGAAGGCCGGGCCCGCGTACGAGGGCCTGGTGAGCCTGCGCGACGCCGGGTTCCCCACCGGGGTGCTCACCCCGATGGACGTGATCCTGCCGCCCGGCGTGGACCCCACGGCCGAGGCGGCCCGGCTCGCCCGGGTGCCGGGCGTGCTGACGGTCGCGGCGCCCGAGGGCTGGCGCGCGGACGGCACCGCGCTGCTCGCCGTACTCCCCGAGGCGGAGAGCGGCACCGAGGCGGGCCGGCGGACGATCACCGAGGTGCGCCGCGCGGTCGCGCCCGGCGCGCAGGTCGCCGGGGAGGGCGCGCAGAGCATCGACTTCGTCGACGCGGTGTACGGCTCGTTCCCGGCGATGCTCGCGCTGATCGCCGTGGTCACCTACCTGGCGCTGGTGCGCGCGTTCCGGTCGCTGCTGCTGCCGCTCAAGGCGGTGCTGCTCAACCTCCTGTCGGTGGCCGCCGCGATCGGGACGACGGTGCTGGTCTGGCAGTACGGCCACGGCACCGAGCCGATCTTCGGGCTCGCCGCCACCGGCGCGCTGCCGGAGTTCATCCCGGTGATGGTGTTCGCCTTCCTGTACGGCCTGTCCATGGACTACGAGGTGTTCCTGCTGGCCAGGATGCGGGAGGAGTACGACCGCACCGGGTCCACCACGGCGGCGATCACCCACGGGCTGGGCCGTACCGGACGGCTGGTGACCAGCGCGGCGCTCATCCTCTTCCTCGCGCTCGTCTCGCTCGCCGCCGCGCCCGAGCCAGAGGTGAAGATCTTCGCCACCGGGCTCGGGGTGGGCATCCTGCTCGACGCCACCGTGGTCCGGGCGCTGCTCGTGCCCGCGTTCGTCTCGCTCATGGGCCGGTGGAACTGGTGGCTGCCCACCTGGGCGGCCCGCCTGCTGCGGGTGCCGCCCGCGCCCGCGGCGCCGTACGGCACGGCGGGCGGCGACGGCGAGCGGCCCCGCTGCCCGGCCCGGCCGGGCCGTCCGCGCGGTGACGGTCTCTAGTCCGCGGACCAGGAGCGTTCGAGCGCCTTCGGCAGGCCCCACCAGCCGAGCGGGGTGAGCACGTCGTTGGCGTCGACGATGCCGAGCACCCGCCACAGCGGGGTGACCGCGGCGAACAGCGCCTCGGTGGCCTCGACGTCGTCCTCCGCGTCGAACTCGCCGAACGCGTCGCCGAACTCGCCCGGGTCGACCTCCACGTCCTCGGACTCGGCGACCATCCGGGCGAGCCGCTCGGGCGAGGCGAGCACCCCGGGGCCGCGCCGGGCGAGCGCGGCGACGGCCGCGAGCCAGTCGGCGTACTCGATCCCGCACAGCGAGGCGAGCGCCGACTCCTCGCGGCCGACCTCGCCGTTCAGCTCGGCGAGCTCCTCGGTCCGCTCGTCGTCCGGCAGGTCGGAGATCGGGCCCGCGATGCCGGCGGCCACGGCGAGCCACAGCTCCTCGTCGTCCTCCGGCATGGGCAGCTCGTCGAACCCGGCGCAGGCGCGCAGCACGTTGCCCGGGTACCCGGGCTCAGCCAGCACGGCGCGGAGCCGTACCGCGGCGGCGCGCAGCTCGGCGTCCGGTCGCGGCGGCTCGGGCAGCTCGGCGAGGATGCGGCGCAGCTCCTCCAGCGCGTACGCCTCCTCCTCGTGCCGCTCGGCGAGCAGCGCCTCGTCCTCCTCGTCGAGCACCGCCTCGCTCGGCACCCGGCCGTCCGGCAGCGGCGTCTCCAGCCACCGCTCCTGCAGCTCCTCGTACACGGCCCGGGCCTCGGCGTCGTCCACGGCGAGCCGGTCCGGGTCGATCACCCCGGCCGCCACCTGCTCCTCCAGGTAGGCGACGAGCCGCTGGTGCATCTCGGCGGCGACCGGCCCGCGTTCGTCCTCGTCGGCCCACACGAAGTACCCGCGGGTGAGCAGCATCGGCTCGGTCCCCGTGGACTCCAGCCACCGCTGCACGTCGCCCACGGTCGCGTTACCGGACTCGATGCTCATGAGCGTCCGCTTCGCGGACTCCCAGAACACCGGCGACAGCGGGTTCCCCGCCTCCTCCATCTCGCGCCGCAGCGCCGGCAACGCCACGAGCGCCCTCCCCGACGACGTCGCGAGCAGCGCCCGGGCCACGTCCCGCCGGGTCAGCTCCTCCGGCGCCCGCCCGGCCCGCTTGCTCACGAACTCCAGATCCGGCTCCACGCTCAGCGAGCCTACGCGGCACCGTCACATCCCGAAAAGGACGGTCCGCCGGAAAACGGCCGCGTCTCCCACCGCCGCGAGGCCCGCTCCGCAATCCGCCGAGCCACCCGCATTCCGCCGCAGGCCACGGGCGGCAGTTTGCGGATATTTCGCCCTGAAAAGGGCAGCGGTTTGCATAATCGCGGTACGCGTTCGATGCCGATCGACAAGTGCGGGCTCGTCTCGACGGGACGACGCGTACGGCACCGGCATCACCTCGCACCGGAGACGACACGACCAGGTGTTGGACGACGATGACGTTCTGGCGACTCTGGCGGCGCCGGCCGCCGCCGAACGAGCCCTCGGAGAGGACACCGGAGCCCGCAACGCCATCCGGTCGCCGGTGGGACGCCCGATTCAGCACCCGCCTCCTCCCCCGGATCGAACGCCTCCTCGCCGAGGCGGAACGCGAATTCGGCCCCGACCACCCCGACACCGTCATCTTCCGGAGCAACCTCGCCCGCGCCTACGCGGGGGCGGGCGACCTCGATCGCGCGATACCGCTGTTCGAACGCATCCTCGCCGACCGCGAACGACTGCTCGGCCCCGACCACCCCGACACCTTGGCCGCTCGCAACGACCTCGCCGAGGCCTACCGCGCGGCCGGCGACCTCGACCGTGCCATCCCCCTGCTCGAACGCACCCTCGCCGACACGGAGCGAGTGCTGGGTGATGACCACCGGATCACCGAGACGGCGAGGAGCAGACTCAGCGCGGCCAAGGATGCGGCTCGAAAGGGCGGCTCTCAGGATGACTAGGTTGCCCTTCAAAGATCATGGCCTGATCGCCAACGGGAGAGGTCTCCAAGAGTCCGACCCAACCACGAGGCAGCACGGACACCTAAGCCTCGCGGTCGGCAGACCGGTGACGAGGCGGCTGAGGGAACCTACGCCCTCACCACTCGAGAAGCGTGGCTCTCACATCGCACCCACCATCCGTTACAGCGTTTCCGACCGGATTCCCGACAAACCGTAACGGTTCGCAACCCCTGAGCCGCCGTACACGTTCCCGGACGGGTAGCCCCCTGAGATTTGGCACCCAAACCGTCAACACTTTGCGCGATCATGCAAAACGCCCGATGATGACGGACATGCGCGGCCGCGTGTTCATGTGGGGCGGGGCGATCGTCACGTTGGCGGCGCTCTCGGCCTTGACCGTCCATTTCGTCCACGTAGGACTCGACGACGCGGACAAACTCGCCAGCGTGCTCGGGCTGTTCGTGGCGGTCGCCGGGCTCTGGGCGTCGGTGTACGGCCTGCGAACCGAACGGCAACGCCGCGACGAGCGAAACGGCCGGCACACACCGCCTGCGCAGGGGCGGTCGATCACGATCTCGGGTGACAACAACGGGATCGCCTCGACCGGCGACAACACGACCAATATCCAGCGATGACACCCTGGCCTCTCTGGCGGCGTCGCCCGCAATCGGACAAACCCTCGGAAGCCCGTTCTCCCGGGGCATCACCCGCTGCCGAGCCGTTCCCGCCATCTGCCGACGGATCGAATGAGGAGGCGACACTCGGCTCCCGAGCGGTATGGCTGGAAGGCGGGAACCGCGGGATCATCTCCACAGGTGATAACACCGTCAACTGGCAGACAATGCTGCCCGCCGAGGCGTTGCGCCCGGTCGAGGAGGTGGCCGCTCCGCGGAACCTCGTCAACCTGCCCGTTCAGGCAGAGTTGTTCGTCGGGCGTGAAAAGGATCTCTCCGACCTCGAGCGGGCGCTCGATGGACAAAGCCGGGTCGTCGTCGCCGCGGTGCACGGGCTGGGCGGCATCGGGAAATCGACACTGGCCGCCCGTTACGCCATGAAAAAAGCCAGATCCGGTACGTACAACCCGGTGTGGTGGATCACCGCCGACAGCCCTGCCTCCATCGAAGCCGGGCTCGCGGAGCTGGCGGCGGCACTGCAGCCGGAACTCGCCGACGTACTGCCGTCGGCCGCGCTGACCAAGCGGGCGATCGCCTGGCTCGCCTGCCACTCCGACTGGCTGCTCTTGCTCGACAACGTGACCAAGCCCGATCACGTCGCTGATCTGATGGGGCGCATCTCAGCCGGGAAGCTGCTGGTGACCAGCCGACTCGGCGCGGGATGGCACCGCTTGGGCGCCTCAGTGTTGCGGCTGGATGTGTTGAGCGAGAAAGAGGCGGTCGACCTGTTGACCCGGATCGTCACCCATGACGGCACCGACGTCGATCTCGACGGCGCGAAGGAGCTGGTGCGCGAGCTGGGCTGTCTGCCGCTGGCCATCGAGCAGGCGGGCGCCTACATCCATCAAAACCGTCTGTCGCCACGCGCGTATCTGGGCCTGCTGCAGAGGTATCCCGCCCAGATGTTCGAGCAGGTCGCGCAGGGCGGCGACAGCGCGCGCACCATCGCCCGGGTCTGGCGGGTCACACTCGATCAGCTCACCGGCATACCCCTCGCCGGCGACCTGCTACGGGTTCTGGCCTGGTATGGGCCCGAAGCGATCCCTCACGTACTGCTCGAGGGCTTCGCCGAACCTCCACAACTCCAGCAGGCTCTCGGCGCACTGTCCGCGTACAACATGATCAACAATGACAGGTCGGGCATCACCGTGCACCGCCTTGTGCAGGCCGTCACCCGTACTCCCGATCCCGCCGACCCCCACCGCCGTCCTGAGGACATTCGTCACGCCCTGCACCAGGCCATCACCCTCATCAGCGCAGCCCTGCCGTCGACCCCGTACAACGACCCGACCAGCTGGCCTCGATGGCGGACCCTAGTCCCGCACATCGCCGCTTTGGTTGCCCACGCCCCTGCTGACGCCGAGACCGTCGACCTTGCGCGACTGTTCAACGAAAGCGGCCTCTTCCTGATTGGCCAGGGCGATGCCCGCCGTGCCATCGACTGTTTTGAGCGCGCACTTGACGTCATCGAGAAAGTGAGGGGACATGACCATCCCGACACCCTCACCTCACGCAACAACCTCGCCTACGCCTACGAATCGGCCGGGGACCTCAACCGCGCCATCCCCCTGTACGAACGCACCCTGGCCGACCGCGAGCGCATCCTCGGCCCCGACCACCCCGACACCCTCATCTCACGCAACAACCTCGCCTACGCCTACGAATCGG